>MDTG01311704.1_pt1 | contig 17295 bp, 14 predicted proteins | sample 811421 | NCBI WGS metagenome assembly MDTG01 (sample SAMN05326645, study PRJNA326480) | marine metagenome | isolation source: seawater | place: Pacific Ocean: South East | collected 2011
AGATAATTCTTTTGAGCAAAATGTAAAAGTAGACAGAAACGGTAACATAAATATTAGAGGTTATGGACTCTTTTTCGCCTCAGGAAATTCTTTTAAAACACTGAAATCTAGATTAAAAATATTTTTAGGCAAATATTTATCCGGATTAACTAGTGACCCACAAAAAACCTTTATGGATGTATCACTAACCCAACTTAGACCCGTAAAAATTGTAGTATTAGGTCAAGTTAATGCACCAGGGCCACATATTTTAAATACTTCAGGTTCTGCGTTATCAGCCCTTTATGCTGCAGGTGGAGTTAAAACTAGTGGAACTTTAAGAGAAATAAAAATTTATAGGAATAATAAACTCTACAAAACAATTGATCTTTATGATTATATTACAAAAGGTCAACTAAGAGAAGATGTTAGATTGACAAATAATGATATAGTTTTTGTTGATACAAGAAAAAATAGTTTTCAGTTGCAGGGAGAGGTTTATAATAATGCCGTTTTTGAACTAAAAGAAAATGAAGGACTTTCAGAATTACTAAAATACTCTGGAGGTTTACCGGTAACAGCTCAAACAACAAAAGTGAATATTAGCAGAATTACTCCAGCTGATAAAAGAACTAAGGATGTAATTGCAGACAGAGAATTAATAACCTTTAATTATCAAGAGGCTAAAGTTTCTGGTAAAAAAGTTCTTTTATCAGATGGGGATAAGATAACATTCTTTCCAATTTTAGATATGGAATTAAATCAAGTGACTATTTCAGGTCATGTTGTTGAACCTGGCATGTACTCACTTGGGACCTTCAAAGATCTAAAATCATTAATAATGGATGCTGCAAAAGGTGTTTTACCCGATGTTTACATGGAAAAAGTGGATGTTACCAGCATTATAAATGGTATAACGGTCAGTAATTCGTATAATTTAAATGATGTTTTAAACTCGAATAAGTTTGTACCATTAATCGATATGGATCAGGTGCAAGTTTTTAGCAACGAAAGGGTTGAAGGAAGCAAAGAAATATCCATAAGCGGGTATGGGGTTGATAGTTTTTCGACAACTTGGAAAGAAAATTTAAGTATTTATGATCTTATTTTCAGTGCATCTCAGATTAATAATCCTGATTTTCTTGCAAATTTATTAAAATCAAGAATTGACATTAAAAGATTTAATAATGATACAGGAGAGTTTAATACATTAAGTTTTGAATTTAATAACAAAGAAGAATTAAAATCTACTCTATTATATCCCAAAGATAAAGTCTTATTATTTAGTACTGGAACAACAGAAAATATTAATAAAACAGTTGGAATGTTTGGCTACGTTAAGAATCCAGATTTATATCCTCTTGAAGAAAATATGTTTGTAGAAGACCTTTTGCTTCTTTCAGGTGGATTTGAAATAAGTTCCGATCAAAAGGAATTAATTGTTAATAGACCCGAATTAGATATATTAAACGAAAGAGTTGTTAGAAAATATAATGTTATAATTGACAAAGATTATTTACTTGGTTTAAAGGAAGAGCCAGACAACGGATTTTTACTCAAGGATAGGGACATTGTAGTTGTTAAACAAATACTTGGCTTTGAAGAAACTGTAAGGATTAGTATCTCCGGAGAGGTTAATTTTCCACAAACTGTGGTTACCGAATTTAAAAATTCAACCCTTAGGGATGTAATTGATTATGCTGGTGGATTAACATTATATGCTAATTTAGAGGCTTCATCTTTAATTAGAGATGGAAAAGTAATTACGCTAGACTTTAGAGATTTAAATGCTAAGGAAATATTTGAAAATGGTGATATCATTAATATCGCATCCAACAAGGGAATTGTATCTACAACTGGAGCTGTAGTAAATGAATCTAATTTTATTTGGGAAAAAGGATTAAAAGCCAAAAGATATATCAAAAACTCTGGAGGTAAATTATTTAAAAAAGGAGGAAAGTCATATGTTGTTTTACCAAACGGTAAAACTAAGAAAATTGGACTTTTTAAAAACCCCAGAGTTCTTCCTAATTCGATTATAGTAACCAATTTTAGACCAGAAGGTGAAGACGCAAAAATACGTATCCGAAGATTCGTAGATGAATTAACAGGAACTATTCAATTTATAGCATCTACCCTCACATCTGTATTGATTGCTACAAGATTATAATATATGAAAGCTAATCAAAATAATAAAAATAACACTTTTGAGGAAGATTCAATTGATATTTTAAATCACATAAAGAAAATCTGGAAAGAAAAATTATTAATAATTAAAGTTTCTATATTCTTTTTTTTTATTGGTTGTTTAGTTGCTTTCATCTCCCCTGTAAAATATAGCTCACAAACTACTTTTATACCACAAGTTAGTGGTGATGATAAAATGTCATCAACTAGTAATCAATTAGGTTCTTTAGCTTCATTAGCAGGGATTAATCTTAAGTCATCTGAAACAAACGATTCCTATTTATCTCCGCTTGTTTACATAAATATTATAGATTCAGAGGAATTTTCCCTGAACTTACTCGGTAAAGAATTAATCGATACAAAAGCTAAAAAATTTACTGTTAAAGAATATTTATTATCAAAAGAAGGCTCATTTAATTTTGATCTAATTGGGTTTGTCAAAAAATATACAATTGATTTATTTTCAAATAATAAAATCAATGAGATAGATAGTAAAGTTTATAACGAATATAATTTTATTAACGATGAAGATTATTCTCTTATTAGACGTTTTAGAAAAAAATTCTCCATTGACCTAAATGAGAGGTACGGGTATATTAAAGTTACCGCTACAGACGAAAACCCATTTATTAGTAGTCAACTGGTGAATTTAATTACAAAAAGCTTACAATCTAAAATTATTGAAATTAGAACCAATAAAATTAATGAAAGATTAAAATTCTCAAAAGAACAATATGATTTAAAACAATCTGAATTTGATCTTTTACAGAGAAAATTAGCAGAGTTTAAAGATTCTAATAAAAACATTTCTACAGCTAGTTTTAGATCTGAACTACAAAAACTCGAATCCGAATATCAATTACAACAAAATATACTAATAAATTTAGCTTCAGAATATAATAATAACAAGATAAAGCTAAATAAAGATACTCCCATATTTTCTGTTATCGATGAGGTTTCTGTTCCAAATCAGAGATCTAAACCCAAAAGAGGCCTTTTGGTTGTTATTTTTGTGATTCTTGGACTTGTACTCTCAATTGGCTTTGTTTTAGTTAAAGAACCTATAAATAATTTAACTAAAGAAATTAATGATTAATTATTTATTTACTAGTAAATTTTAGCAGTACCTTTCAATATACCAAGCAATAGTTTTTTCGACATTTTTACTGAAATTTTTCGATGGCTTCCATCCTAATTCATCATATATTTTACTTGAGTCTATAGCATATCTAAAATCATGTCCAGGTCGATCCGAAACATAATTTATAAGTTTTAATGAAGTTCCTTTGGGCCTGTCAAGTAAGGAATCTGTCACATTAATTAGTTTATGTATTAAATCTATATTTTTAAGCTCATTTGAACCTCCAATATTATATGTCTCTCCAATTTGACCTTTATGAAATATTAAATCGATAGCTCTTACGTGATCATCTACATAAATCCAATCTCTAATATTTTTGCCGGTGCCAAAAACTGGAATAGGTTTATTATTAATTATATTTTGAACTACAAGTGGAATAAGCTTTTCGGTAAACTGATTTGGACCAAAATTATTTGAACAATTGGATATTATTATAGGAAAATTATATGTTTCTCTATAAGATCTTACAAAATGATCAGAGGAAGCTTTAGAAGCTGCATATGGTGAGTGTGGGTCATATTTAGAAGTTTCTAAAAAGAATCCATCTTTTCCTAGAGAACCATAAACTTCATCAGTCGAAATATGATAAAATAGTTTGTTAACATAATTATTTTTCCATGATTCCATAGCAGCTTGTAATAAATTCACGGTTCCAATTACATTAGTAGTTGCAAATGAAAGTGGATTTGAGATAGAACGATCAACATGAGACTCCGCTGCTAAATGTATGACCCTTGATATTTTGAAACTATCAAAAATATCCTTAACTAAATTATTATCACAAATATCCCCTTTGATAAAAGTATAATTACTTTTTTTTTCAATATCCCTTAAATTATCAATATTACTTGCATAACTTAGAATATCTAGATTATAAATATGATAATTAGTATAGTTATTTACAAAGTATTTTACAACATGAGACCCGATAAAACCTGCTCCTCCAGTAATTAATATATTATGATTCATTTTGTAGGATTTTTATGCACTTTTTTAAACTTTTTAAATAATCAATCTGTTTGATATTAAACGTATTTATAATTTTAGAATTGTTTAGAAGAGAATAATTTGGGCGCTTTGCCTTTTGATTATATATTTTGGCTGATATAGGTTTAATTATTGTAGGAAATCCACAGATGGACTTGATTTCTTTTGCAAAATTATACCAAGAAACTTTACCAAAATTTGTGAAATTATAAATACCAGGGTGCCATTCTTTATTAAATATTATATCGATTATTGTATTAGCTAAATCTCCTGCATAAGTTGGTGAGCCATATTGATCAGAAATAATATTGATTTCATCATTTTTTTTCATTGCATTTATAACCTTAGTTAAAAAATTATTGCCAAAACTTGAATATAGCCAACTTGTTCTAATAATAATCGACGATGGATTATATTTTTGACATGCTAAATCACCCAACAATTTAGATTTACCGTAGTTATTAAGTGGATTTGTTTTATCTATTTCTAAATATGGAAGTAAAGAATTGCCGTCATAAACATAATCCGTTGAAATGTGTAATAACTTACAATTATTATTATTACACCATTTAGCAATTAAACTAACAGCTTTGTGATTTACTATATTGGTGAGTTCAAAATGGTCTTCAGCTCCGTCTGTTGAAGTGTATGCAGCACAATTAATAATAATATCAGGATTATATTTTTCTAAAAAAACATTAATATTCTCTAAATCAGAAATATCAAAAGATTGACGATCAGTGAATAACCAGTTAAAATCATATATAGAAGATATTTTTTTTAATTCAGACCCTAATTGACCTTTTTTTCCTGTGACTAAGACTTTCATTAAAAAGGGCTTTCAAAATTATTAAAGGATTGTAATTTAGCGTCCTTTTTCGAAACAATAATTTCATCCTTTTCTACTTTCCAATCTATCTTTAAATCAGTATCATTCCAAATGATTCCGCTTTCAAATTCAGGGTTATAATAATTATCAACTTTATATGACACAATTGCAGATTTGCTAAGAACTATAAATCCGTGAGCAAATCCTGAAGGAATAAATAATTGATTATTGTTTTCGTGTGTTAGCAAAGTAGATTCAAAATGGCCGTAAGTTTTTGATTTCTTTCTTAAGTCTAATGCTACATCTAAAATTCTACCCTTTAAACAACGGACTAATTTGGCTTGAGCAAAAGGCGGCTTTTGAAAGTGCAATCCTCTTAATACTCCTTTGAAAGACTTTGATTCATTATGTTGAACAAAATTTATATTTCCAAGTAACTTATTTATATTTTTTTTATTGTAAGACTCCATGAAATAGCCTCTATCATCTTTAAAAATAGTGGGTTTCAGTAATATTAAACCATCAATATTTTTTTTAATTAAATTCATCTTCTGAAAAGGTTTAATAAATACTGACCATATTCACATGCATTTAAATTTTGAGCCAATAATTTTAATTGTTCAGAATTTATATGACCCTTGTCAAAAGCTATTTCTTCAATACAAGCAACTTTTTTCCCTTGACGTTTTTCAATAGTTTGTATAAAATTTGAAGCTTCCAGCAATGAATCTGGTGTCCCTGTATCAAGCCAGGTATAACCACTGCCTAAAAGTTTAACATTAAGTTTATTATTACCTAAGTAGATATTATTAACCGATGTAATCTCAAACTCTCCTCTTTTACTTTTGGTAATTCCTTTCGATATTTGAACAACAGAATTAGGATAAAAATATAAACCTGCAACAGCATAATTACTCTTTGGATTAGAAGGTTTTTCATCGATCGAAATAATTTTTTTAGTTTTATCAAAATCTATAACTCCATAACGACTGGGGTCGTTTACATAATATCCAAAAATTGAAGCTTTTTTAGTTTGCTTAACTTCCTGAATTGTGTTAAATAACAACTGATCAAAACCATTACCATGAAATATATTATCACCAAGGACTAAACAAACATCATCAGACCCGATAAACTCTTCAGCTATAATAAAAGCTTGTGCTAAACCTTCTGGTTTTAATTGCTCTAGAAAAGAAATGTTAATTCCAAGTTGGTTTCCTGATCCTAATAATTTAATATAGTTTGGTAAGTCTCTAGGACTTGAAATAATAAGAATTTCTGTAATACCAGCTAAAAGCAAAGTCGATAGAGGATAATAAATCATTGGCTTATCATATATACATAATAATTGCTTAGAAACACTTTTTGTGATTGGATACATTCTAGTACCATCACCTCCAGCAAGAATAATTCCTTTCATTATCGTAAGTATTAATATATTAAACCAAAAATATAATCAAAAATTACTCAAAATATCATTAGCTAATACTTTCTTTAATTCTTTTTAATAGCCACATTCTATTCTTTCTGTTAAAAAGAGAATTAAAGACTATGAAAAATCTTCTTCTAAATTTAATCATATTAGATTTTAAATAAAATTTTAACTTTGATCTTTTCAAAAAAGACTTGTTAAAAGCAACCATGTATAAATCTGTTTCTTTGGTTCTATGAAACTTTAGAGAATCTATTTCGCCGAAAACTAGATTACAATTTGCTATAAAACAATTTAAAGGATTCTTTAATTTAGTAAACTTTGAAATAGATTTTTTTGTATCAACTTTTTTTGATATCAAGTAAACGTCGTATGCATTTCTCAATGAAAAGTTCAAAAGCTCATATCCGTAATCATTTATTTGATTATCGATGATTGATAATGACAATTGATTTTCAAAACTTAATAACGAAAAGTTATCTATTAATTGAATATCTTCAATAATTATCTTATAATTAAATTCATCTCTGTATTTTTCTATTGTAATTTCTTTATGAACCTCAACTGCTGCGATATTTTCTTGTTTGACTAATCTAGGACAGTGTCGATGTTTGGGGAAATTATTAAATAAATTTTCGGGAGTAGAATAACCATGATTTTTTAAAATTTTTAATGCACTTTGTAAGTCTTTTTTTGAAACTAAAAAATCAATATCCCCAATCATTCTTTCAGCTATATCATCATAGATTCCCGCTAATATATTACTAGATCCTTTTAAAAATATAGGTGTAATATGATTCGCTAATAAAAGACTGTTTAACTCATATAGTTGTTTAAGAATTTGTTTGTTCCTATCTCTATTTAAGTTGGTTATATTTTTCATATAATAAACCAATTTAGGTGGAACATATTTTAACAAATTTGCTCTTTTAAGATTTAAGTACATTGCGGGAAAAACATAATGAGCAGTACTTACTTTAACCACTGAATCCCAATCAAAATCTGTTGTGTTGAGTATGAACTCTATTTCTTGTTTGTTTTTTTCTTCCAAAGAAATTGTCAAACATTTGGCAATAAAATAAAAAGTTTCTTTATAACTCATTGTAATTAATTAATTTTTTTGAAAAATCTGATTTTTTAAAAAAATATCTAAATTTTCTTTATCTCCTTCTTTGGGAATAAGGCGTTTTTTACCTATTAGTATATTTAAAGAATATTTATCTTTTTCCATTTTTTTCTGCAATTTTATTTATTTCGTTTACATAACAATTATTTACTTTAATTATATCAAATTTTTTTTCTGCTAATTCACGACTTTTTTTACCCATTTCAATTTTTCGATAATAATCTAATTCTATGAATTTTTTTATTTTACTAGCTAATGATACTGAGTTTTTCACTTGACATAAGAAACCATTAACTTCGTCAATAACTACCTCCCTACAACCCGGTACATCAGTAGCTATAAGAGGTTTTTCCATACTAGCTGCCTCAATTAAAGTTTTAGGAGTTCCTTCTCTATAGGATGGAAGTACTACAAGGTCAGAATCACCTAAAATACATCTAATATCATCTTTAAATGGAACATAGTCTATTATGCCTTCATTTACCCAATCTTCTACTTCACTTTTACTAATGGAAGTTCTATTTTTAACTCCCAACATACCCATCAATACAAAAGTTACATTGTTATACTCTTTATTGATAATTTTAGCAGACTCAATTAATTCATAAATTCCCTTATCAGCTATAATTCTTCCAATGAATAAAATTTTGATATTATTTCTCTTCTTATTTTTTGTAGGTTTAAATTTTACAAGATCTACACCTGATCCTGACACTAATTTTGTGTTATCTCTAGTAATAATATTAAGCTCTTTAAAAAATTGCTGATCGTCAGGATTTTGAAAAAATACTAAGTGCGCGTGTTTAAATGTAAACTTATAAAAATATTTAGCTACTTTGTTAGCAAGCCCCGTTGAAATAAAAGCTGTTCCAAGCCCTGTTATTGTATTAATCACTGGCACTCCTCCAATTAATATAGATGCAAAAGTTCCGTAAATGACAGGTTTAATTGTAAAATTTAACACAACAGTTGGTTTTATTATTTTGCATATTTTATAAATTTGAAAAATTAAATATGTGTCTTTAATTGGATTAACACCAGAGCTGTCTAATTTTATTTCATGAAATTCATCTACAATCTCTTTAAGTTTTTCGGAATAATTATCGGCTGATGCTAAAACAACTACACGATAACCATTTTTTTTTATTGACTTAATAAGCTCAGCTTTAAACAATAAAACACCATGAGTTGTATTATAAATAATTACTATTGTATTAGTATTCAAATTTTTATATTTTTTAATTTGATTTTTGATTGATTTTAAACATTCTATAGGATTGCAAGTTTTATCTAAAAAAGATTATTTACTTTTTTAAGTAAAACTCTAAACCTTTTAAAATAATTATGAATTTTAAGATATTAATTATACTAAACTTTTGTGTAAATACAATATTTGGTCGATGGTTGACTAATTTAAAGTTTTCTTAAAGGCTAATTTATACAAATTATAATAATACTCTTTTATTATTTTTATGGATGAAGTTGGAAGTACTATCAAAGTGATAACAATTGGAAGTAATAATCCAAGTGGATGAATTATAGCAGCGGCATAAACTCCAAATATTGGAACTGTTATTAATGATATGAAAAAAACAAATACCATCGAAATCTTTAATCCTTGATTATTTACTTTTATCATTTTATTTAAAATAAACCATTGTCTTACAGGATATAGTAATATATATAGAAATATTACAGATAAGGAAATGAAGATTATATAAATAGTAATATCGTTTGCATATATCTCTTTTGTTAAAAGGCTAATCATAAACTTTCCTATAATAAATAGTCCTAAGAAACTAAACATATTCAAAATAATCATAATAAAATAGTAGCGCTTTAGATATTCTAAAAATCTATCTTTTAATTCTACAGAAATGGTATTGAAAACTTGAATAAATGATAATTGAGCAGAGTGAATAAGCCCATACAACTTTCTTGCAATATTATATTGGGCGTAAATCAAGTCACTTGCAAAAAATGATAATAAATAATTAGGAAGAGCATCAAAAGAAATTTTAGAGAAACTAGTCAACCAAGTATTTCTCAAAATATCTAGATTACTAATTAATAATCTTTTTCTTTCAAAAAAATTATAAAAGTGTTTATAATTTATTAAAATATAAATAATAAATAGACTCATTAGTAATATTGTCTCAAATGCAATTATCGTTCGAGAACTATCTAAAACAATTAACTCCAAATTTAACAGGATTAATAATAAAATAGACTTGATTAGTAGTATTATTCTCATTAAAATCATTTTACCATATCTATTAAAAAGCCTATGTAGAGACATATATGACTCAACAATTTCATTGGATATAAATATAAAAAATGCTCCAATATATATCGAAATTGGGTCATAAAAAATATAACTAATTAACAATAATATCAGTATTAATCCTACAACAGTAACAATGAAAAAATAATGTACTCCGGTTAAATCATATAATGATAATCCTTTTTCTCCTCTTAGAATATATAGTACTTCTGGTAATCTCAAGCTTAATCCGAAAAAGAAAATTGAAGCTAATGCTTTGATTGCAAAATATTCTGATATAACTTCTGGTGAAGTATAATATGTTATAATTTTAAAGAAGATTATCACATTAATGAACAATAAGATTGTCACTAAAATATTTTTTGCAAATACATTGAACTTCATATCAAAATGTTAATTAACAACAAGCATAAACAATTGTTGTAAAATGATTATAATTTAACATTCCTAATTCTTTTTGAATATGAAAGTTTATAAAATAAAAAATAGGAAACTATCATGGGAAGAAAATAGATTTTTAAAACAACCGCAAGTTCTGTTCTGACTAACTTAATGCAAATAATCGTAAAAAAAAGTGACATAACACCATATAAAAAAGTCGATTTATATTTTAAATTATAAATTTTTAAAGCTATCCACCCTACAACAACTCCTAAAATAGTAGGCCCAAAGTACCAAAAGTTTAACATGGATTCTAAGATACCACTTGAGGCTAATCCAGCTCCTGACTTAGCAGTTTCTGGAATATAGTAAAGTGCAATGCTTTCACCAAAACTACTATATTCAATTAAGTTAAAAGTTCGAAGTATTTGTTTAAAGGTATTGATAATATAGCTAAATTGAAATTGGTCATAAAATGAGTCACCATTAATGAAGTCACGTATCATTAATAGAGAGGCTAATGGATCAAGACCTGTAAAAGAGAATTGAAATGTGCTCTGAATAAAATTAAGCATTGCTGGTAAATCATTAAGCTTGATAACGAATATTGAAATAACTTTCCAAAAGGTTATCAATATAAAAATAAAAACACCCAAAAATATCTCTTTATAACTTACCGATTTTCTGTCCCTAGAAAAAAGATAAGCGAAAAAAATATATATAAAAATTTCTCTACCTCCTTCTGTTAGCCCAAAACTAAAAATTGCAATAGAATAAATATAAAATGGAATACTTCTCTTGTAATTAACTAGGTTTTTAAAAAAAAGGATTAACCATCCGAATGTAGCAACGTTAAGAGGAATAATTAATAGTTTATTTGAGGAGTAAAATTCTATTTTTTCTAATCGTGAAGCACCATATATAATCTGAACAATATAAATTACTAATAGACATACAGATACTAAAAGAAATAAATTGTAAAATTTATTTTCTTTGTAGACATGAACCTCTTTTATCTTAATCCTTGGCAGTTTAGGATTAGCAAGTAAAAGAACACTTCCAAATCCTATAAAAAATGTCAAATACAACAATAAAATATATAAATAGTCATCACTGAATACGTTCATTGAAACTAATCGACCATAACCAATATCCTCTATTCCAAATAAAACATAATCTATAAAAAAGCATTGACTATAGATAAAGAATACACATGAAATAAAAAAAGGGACACTAATAACCCCATACTTCTTTTTAATCAGAAATATTATAAAACATTTGATAAAAAAAATAAAAGATAAGTAATACACGGAAAATTTATTTATTAAAAAAAATATATACCATTAACTCCTAGTTGTATAAAAACCTCTTGTAGAAAGTTGGTAAAACTTAACCAATGTGATTAGACTAAAAGCAGAAATATACAAAATCAATAAAATTTTGAAATAAAATTGATTTTGAATAAAATAGGCTAATAAATAGCCTAAATATAATCCCTCAAAACTTAAACATTCTGAAACAAACGAAAAAAGAAAGAATTTAACACCACTTTTGGGTAATATATCAGTTTTAGATTTAAAATCTGAAAGAGGTTTTTTATTAAATAACATAGCTCGATAATAATTATTCTTTACAGACAACATTAAGCTGACTATAACTCCTCCAATAGATCCTATTATTAAAAAAAAACTATCACCATAAGTGTAATATTGTGCAATGCACATACATAAAAAAAATATTGGATAAAGAAATGCGTGTATCATACTATCCCAATAAGAACCATTTATCGAAAACTTTTTGGTAAATCTTGCAACCTCACCATCCGATACATCAATTACAATATGTAAACGAAATAGAATATAACTTAGAATTACAGCAATCCATGAGTTGAATAATAGAATTAATGCGCCTGTTAATCCTACTAAAAAAAACAGACCAGTTACCAAATTAGGCGAAAGTCCTAAATTGATAAAAATCCACGAAAAATAAATAGAAAGTCGTGATGCTAAAGGATGTAGGTTTTTATTCTCTTCTGCATTTTCCCTTCTTGTCTTAGCTTTAACCTCGCTTAATGAATATTTCATAAATCACTTCTTTTCTGAGTCAAAATTTGATTAATGAGAGTAGATGATGTGCCTTTAGTATACGGAAAGTAAACTATCTCAACACCCACTTCCTTGAATTGTTTGTCAAGTTTATTCCACTTATCGCTATTATACCAATCATCTCCTACAAACATTATATCAAATTTTAACTTTTCCCATAATTTAAACTTATCCATGTCCTCTTGAGCAATAACTGCATCTACATATTCAATACTCCTAACAATTTCCATTCGTTCGTTAAAAGGAATAACAGCTTTTTTATTTTTATATAATACTAAATCATCAGTCGTTACTCCTACTATTAATTTATCACATAAAGACTTAGCATTTCTTAACATATTCAAATGTCCAATATGAAAAAGATCATAAACACCTGAGGTATATCCAATAATCGGTTTGTAGTTCATAAATCTATTTTTAAAAAAATTTTCTGTTAAATAATTCAATATTAATAAGCATCCAAATTTTCATAGCGAATCCATGATTCTCGAGCATTTTTGGAGAGTTTAACCAATCTTCGATTCCTTTTGAATTGAATTGACCTCTAGCAGTTGTTTTTGAATCTAATAAAATCCCTTTAGCATAATCTTTAAATTGGCCTCCAAACCAACGGTTTAAAGGTACTGGAAAACCCATTTTTTTTCGATACAATATATTTTTGGAAAGTAACGATTCATAAGCTTTTTTCAAAATATATTTTGGAGTATCGTATTCTTCAGATATTTTATTACCCATTAACAATCGAGCAGCAAATTTATCTCTATCAGAGTTCCATTTCAATTTATATTTAACCGGAATTGTAAATGCAAATTCAACTAATCGATGGTCAACAAATGGCACTCGTGCCTCCACCGAAGCAGCCATTGTTGTCATGTCTACTCGATTTAATAATCCTTGTAAATGTAATCTTTCAAAGGAATACATAACTTTATTGTAGTAGGATTCGTCTTTTACTTCCTCAAAACATTTACTAAAATGCTCTTTTAGTTTTTGCTCATTTGTAGCACAACTAATGTGAGGTGAAAGTAAATTTTGCTTATCTTTTTCTGACGTATAGGTATATAGATAGTAGAAGTGTTCTATTGGCGAATCAAAGGTTTTTCCAGCATATCGGTCAGAAAAGTTTCTAAAAAATTTTGTTTTTTCTTTTTGAGAAAACCCGCCATTTTGCATTTTTTTAAATTGGTTAAAATCATGAGGAGAGCGAAAAATTCTACCATATCCTCCAAAAATTTCATCTGCACCTTCTCCAGATAAAATAACTGTTATATATTTTTTTAACTCTTTTGACATTAAATATAAAGGTACTTCATTGGGGACTGACAGTGGAGCATCTTTGTATCCAATCAAGTTTTCCATAGTCTGGATATAATCTTTTCCAGAAAGAATTATTTCTCTGTGATTAGTTTTATATTGTTGAGCTACTTCATCGGCATACTTGAATTCATTATATCCAGCTTCTTCAAATCCAATAGTAAAAGTATTAATTGGTTCAGATTTATTTTGTGCCATTATTGCTGTGACAACACTTGAATCTACACCTCCGGATAAGAATGAGCCAATAGGAACGTCTGAAATCATTCTATATTTGACTGCTGATTCTAATATTTCTCTAATTCTATTAATGTAAAATTCCTCGCCTTTATCTTCTACCTGTTCCTTTAGTTTATCATTAAACTGCCAATATTTTTTTGTTCTTAAATCACCGGTCTCATTAATATGAATTAAATGACCTGCTGGAAGAGAATATATTTCTTTAAAAAAAGTATCATTAAGTATTGGATATCGAAAAGATATATAAGATGATATTGCCGATTCGTTAGATTTAAAAGAATGTTCTTTTTCTAGTTTAAGAATTGATTTTATCTCCGATGCAAAAGTTATATTTCCATTTTTGTGATAAAAATATAAAGGCTTGATCCCTAATCTATCTCTAACTATATATGCTTCATTTTTTCTCAAATCGTATACGGCAAAAGCAAACATACCAATAAACTGATTTATACAATTTATTCCATATTCAAAATAAGCATGAAGTAATACCTCTGTGTCAGAAGAGGATTTAAATTGATACCCTTTAGCGATTAAATCTTCCTTGATTTCCTGATAATTATATATCTCACCGTTAAATATGATTGTAACTCTCCCATCGTCTGAAATCATTGGTTGTTTACCACCATCAGAAAGGTCAATTATAGAAAGCCGCCTTTGGCCAAAAATAAATTTATCAGATTTATGAATTCCACTATCATCAGGCCCTCTATGTTTCATCAATGATAGAGCATTTTCAAATTCACTTTCGCTTATCGAACAATTCGATGAAAATATTTTGCCTAAAATTCCACACATAAATTAACTATTTAATTTATAAAGATTTATCATTATGTTATTAGTGTTTATTATAAAAAAAATCTTCACATACCTGTTTATAATAAAGTCTATTTTATTTAGCAAAAACAACATTACTATATATATCTCGAACAAAATTCCAAGTAAATCTTTTTAATGATTTTGTCTGTCTATTAAATGGATATTTTTCGTCTTCAATAATTTTTTTAAGACTTTCACATATTTCATCAGGTTGAGAATGATTAATCATATATCCCCAGTCTTCCAAAACAAGTGGTGCGCTATCAACTTTAGTAGATATCACCTTACAGCCACAGGACATTGCCTCCACTAATACTTTCGCAAAACCTTCCCATATTGAAGGAAGTATAAATACCTCACTTTCGTTATATAATTGGATTAAACTATTCCTTTCTTTTTGACCAACCAATTTTACTTTTTCCATTAATTCCAATTGAGAAATTAATTCTTGTATTTCAACAAATAAGAGTCCTTTTCCAACAATAACTAAATTATAATTATTTAATTCAGGGTATTTTTTAAGGAATTTGTCAAATCCCTTTATCAGAATATCTAATGCTTTTTGTTTTTTAAAATTAGCAACGGTTATTATTTGAGGTTTCCTTCTTTGATTAAAATTTTTATAGATATCCAAATCGATTCCATTATAAATTTGTAAAACCTGACAGGAATGAATTTCTTTTAACCTAGGAATATATCTAGGTGATATACTAAATACACAATCTAATTTTCGGGCAATTAATTTATACCATATAGCATTTTCAACTCTAAAAAAATCAGCTCCATGAAAAGTGATGAAAGTTTGTTTTCCAAAAAATTTCCCAACCACGGCTACCAAGCCAAACATTGGAGAATGAATATGTACAATATCAACTCTGTGTTTAAAGATTAAATAAATTCCAAAAATTGAAAATAATATTAACTTAAATAGTCTATGAATCATAAATAATAATCTTGTGATTATATTTTTTGTTCTTGGGTTCTCGTTTGTATAGAAACTTGAAGTATATAATTTTACATTTGGAGGGACTTCAAATGGTTGAGCTAATTTCTTAAACCATGTCAAATAAATAACTTTAATATCATCGATTTTTGAAGTTTCATAACAATTTAATCCTCGCCCACTTTCTTCTTTTGTGGGATAAGAAGCCATACGCAATATTCTCTTTTTGGCAGCCATAAACTTTTGTTATAATAAAACTTAGAGTGTTTTATCTTTTGATGATCGATTTAAACAATTTTTTACATCATAAATAATTGCATTTTCTTTTTTTAATAAAGAAAAGTCCAAATCCTTAAATTCTCTGTGAGATACGGTTAATACAATTGAATCGAATTTTTCTTCAGGAAGAAAATTTAAGGATTTTAAAGCATATTCTTTCATTACTTCCTTCTCATTTGCCCATGGATCATAAATTGTAATATTTACTCCATAGTCATTTAAAGACGAAATTAAATCTACAACTTTTGTATTTCTAATATCAGGACAGTTTTCTTTAAATGTAATTCCTAATATTAGCACACTAGAGCCCTTAATATTAATATTCTTCCTTATCATGCACTTGATTACTTCAGATGCCACATATTTACCCATACTATCATTCATACGTCTTCCAGCTAATATAATTTCTGGATTATATCCTAATTTCAAAGCTTTTTCTGCTAAATAATATGGATCAACTCCGATGCAGTGCCCTCCAACAAGACCAGGTTTAAAATTTAAAAAATTCCATTTTGTACCCGCAGCATCTAGAACATCATGGGTATTGATATCCATTAAATTAAATATTTTTGCTAATTCATTCACAAATGCAATATTAATATCTCTTTGCGCGTTTTCTATTACTTTTGCTGCCTCAGCAACTTTGATTGTAGGGGCCAAATGTGTACCAGCGATGATAACCGATTCATAAAGTTCATTCACTCTTTTCCCTGCTTTGGGAGTTGAACCAGAGGTTACCTTTAAAATTTTATCTACCGTATGCTCTTTATCTCCTGGATTAATTCTTTCAGGAGAATACCCTACATGAAAATCCACATTAAATTTTAAGCCCGATACTTTTTCTAATATAGGAACACAATCTTCTTCTGTGGCACCAGGATACACAGTAGATTCATAAATAACAATATCACCTTTTTTTAGAACATCACCTACTGTTTCACTTGCTTGAATTAACATTGTTAAAATTGGCTTTTTATTTTTATTTACCGGAGTTGGTACTGTGATAATATAATTATTACAATCTTTAATTTTTTCCAATTGGTTTGTACAAAATAATCCATTTGATTCAGAGCTTTCACTTACTAAAACAGATTTTAGAGTTTCATTGTCAACCTCTAATGTAGTGTCAATACCAGACATTATTTGTGAAATTCTTTCATTATTGATGTCAAATCCTACTACAGAATATTTTGTTGCAAAAAGTCTTGCTAAAGGCAAGCCAACATACCCTAATCCTATTATAGCTATTTTA
>MDTG01121808.1_pt1 | contig 17294 bp, 16 predicted proteins | sample 811421 | NCBI WGS metagenome assembly MDTG01 (sample SAMN05326645, study PRJNA326480) | marine metagenome | isolation source: seawater | place: Pacific Ocean: South East | collected 2011
AATATTAGTGTGGCAAATTTAAGAAATTTATTATTAATCTTAAGTCCAGAAAAATATAGTGCTACAATATTTCAACGTTTGGAAGGTCTTATCAACAGTATTGATAATGTCAATGTACGAAATAGATTGTTAGGCTTTATAGAGTTTCAAAAGAAAGGGTTTGTAAACCGTGATGATAATGGCACGAAACGATCTAGAGTGACTCCAACCGCGCCATTTGCTATACCGGGTATAATAGATTATTTATTAAATCAAACTCGTGAATTTTCTTATGGTAAATATCATAATAAACTCCCAATAAAATCAAAGTCATACAGATTTAAAGGAAAAATTATTGGTGAATCAAATGGTAAATATAAAATTGCTGTTTCTACCATTTTATTAAGAAACCAGCAAGGAAAATGGATCGAAAAATATAGAGACAAAAGTGGTGCAATGGAGGAACTAGTAAATGATGAAAATGATTTTTTTCAAGAGCATGATTTTTAGGAGTTTGAACCGAATGATCGAAGTTACGTGTTGATCGAAAAAGAAAGATTCTCAAAATGGACAAAATCGCAACTCCATTATTTAAGACCTTATTTTTATTTTGTTCATTTAATATCCGATGTGCAAGATTTAAACCTAAATATGGCGCGTGACCAGAAGAAGATGGATGACACAATAAACAAACTTCAGCGATTATTCCAACAATCATCTCTTAATTACAGTGGTAAACCTATGAGAGATATAGAGTTGAAGGATTTAAATATTCGATCACCTTATGATGTCAAGGTAAGGGACATGATAGTATTAGGCGAACATAAATTATTCGTGACGTTTACTGCATTGGAAGATTTTTCATATGATGTAAGGGTAGTAACGAAATTCTCTAATAGCCCCGATCAAGTAAGAGTATATAGTGTAAAAGGCAATATTCGAGAAACGGCAACCCATTCAGAAATTATTCCAGATGATGCTATAGGATATGACATACAAGTGCGTGCAGCGGCAGGTTCGTCGCATACGAACAACCTTTCTAGGCCACATAATGCATTGGCTCCATCGGTGTTACAGTGGAATGACGTCCAAACAATAACACACACCATTACTCGAGTCAATGAGTCAAAAAAGAAAGCAGTGAATAAGTTTAGAATGCAACTCTATGATGTGGATAAATTTCGATTAGAAATAGAAGATAAATACAAGACCATATGGGATGTGCTCCATTACAATAAAGCTCAGCTTTATATGGATTCCTTTGAAAGTAGTAGTAGTAGGCCTAATGTTAAGCGATATTCGTGGGATGACGCTGTGGATGTACCGTCAGATTGGAATAATTTAGATCAAACGAGAAAGGTATTTGTTATATTACATAAGGCATTAAAAAAATCTAAGTTAAATGATCCGGGTTTATTGGCTAAGCTTCTTTTTGATGATTTAATTGATTCCATTGGTAATAATCGGTTTAAAGAATATATTTATATGTCATGGGATTTGTTAAAGCAACGAGGATATAATGCTGGCTATGTTAACCAAAATGGCGGTAATTTGAATGATGAAATTAGTGCAGTAGTAGACGGTTTACGTTGCCATTACACAACGAGGTATCCAGTGAACAACCGACCAGCATATAGCGGTGATTATTCTACGGAGGCAAAAACACGCGAAACAAAATCCGGCAATGAGGTATTTGCTTTTAATAACCAGAACATGGATCATACGTTTATGCTTTCGTTAGATTTTAACAAAAAGATGGATGAGGTATATTCGTTATGGCAATTGGGTATGTCAAGAGATTATGCTAAAATAAGAAAGAATAAAGTGTTGCAATCGTTGCCATGTGTGCAATTAGATATGGCAAAGGAGAAAGAAATTTGCGTAAGGCTTAGACGCATAGCATTATGTTTACGGAAATCGGTTGAAGTGGGGTACCCTGTGGTTCTTCGTCATGCTGAAAATCCTTTTGATTCTGCTTATAATGATGCCCGTAGTAATGTGCGTGGCAGGCGATGGACACAAGGTGTTTTGTGGGAATCGCTAGAAGTACCGGGTACACAAAGAATGGGTCGTCTTTTGGAGACGGATGAAGACCCAACTAGTGGTATACAATATAAAAATGCACTTGTGATGCAAGAGATGCTTGGTACTGGTCCCTTATATGATGTTCATCATAATCGTTTGAGTTCTATATTACAAGGACCAACTTTAGTAAAAGTAAGAGAATCATCTGGTACAAAGGGAGTTGAAAGAGGTGTCTTACAACATCCGCTATATCCATCTAAAACGAAAGCGCGTACACATGTGTTACTTCAAGGTGGCGGTACTCAAGCTGAAGATACTATAGCCTTGGATGATGTTGAAATAACAGATAGAGCAGCGTACACAAGTAACCCTGATTCGATAATTAATATCGAGTTATAGATTATGAGTATATATAATATAAAATAGGTATAATATAAATTAAGAACGACTGCCTTATGTCCTTTTTAAAATTAAACTTAAACGAATCACCTGATGATTTACTTAAACAGTCTTCCTATAGTGATCCCCATGATATACAATCAAAGTACAAAGTGTTGCAACACACAGATAATTTTAGCAAATTTCAATTAAAATCGAATGGATTGAAAGTTGTTATCGTTCCCCGTCCAAGTTCTACAAAAACGGTCCATGCCCAAATTGTGTATGGAGTTGGTTCATATAATGAAAGCGTAGGGGTGACTGGCGGGACTCATGTTTTAGAGCATTTGCTTTTTCGTAACCCGTTTAACAGGGAAACCAAGGAAGAATCACCAAATATATTTGACGATTTAGAAAAATACGGTGCAACTATTAATGCGACCACCTCGTTCGATAGAACTGCGTTCGTGTCTACTATACCGAGTAGAGTGCTTGGTTTATGGGCAAAACACGAATCAAAACGTTGTGCCAAAGTACCATTTTATGAGGAAAGGGATGCTGGGGAAAAGAAGGTAGTTTTAGACGAATTGCGTATTTCCGAAGATAATCCTTTTGCTAGGTTAACAGCTGAGATGTTAGAAACTGTATACAGTAGGAGTGGTTACAATCATGAAACTGGTGGTTTTTTACGAGATGTGGCTTCAGTTAGTTACGATGCCTTAGAAGAATTTCATACTCAATTTTATGGTCCAAATAATGCTACTGTTGCAATTACTGGTGTTTCAAATACTCAAAAAGTATTGGAAGCGATAGAATCCAACTTTTCTAGTATCCCTCGACGTGAGGTTCCTAAAGTTCAACGTATGGAAGAGAAACAACTGGGACCGAAACAATTGAGTATTTATTGGGACAAACCAATTGCAATGATGAGTATAGGGTTCCGTAATATGGAAGCTGCTCATTCTGATTCCGTTGTTCTTAGTTTAGTAGCAGAGTTGTTGGGTTATTCTAACATCGGTCCACTTTGGGTTTTAAAGCAATCTCATCGTGTTCCTCAGTTCAGTGTCATGAACAATCGACTGAAGAGACGTCATTTGTTTCAAATTGTGATGATGTTGTCAGATTTAGGTAGTAGTTTACAGCTTGTACCAGCGTATATTTTCAGCGCATTGAAACAATATTCGACAAAGTTGGTATCAGCTAGTGATTTGAATGTTGTAAAACAATCTTTATTAAATAAATGGAAGAATGCTCGTGTAGGAAACGAAGCGTTGGGCAACCAAGTGACAGAGGCAATATCGAACGGTGCTGGTGTAGAAGATGTATGGCGCCGTGAAAATCATTTGATGTCAATAACACCTGAAGATATCCTCCGCGTTTGCAAGTATACATTTCAGTCACAACGGAGTGTAACTGGTTTGTTATTTAAACCTAAAGAAGAGACTATAGCTAGACCATTAGTATCAGCACAAAATTATAAAGATAAATTGTTTACAGCATCAAATTCTTCACTCAATATGGCAGAAGTATTAGAAAACTTGTCGCGTAAATATGCTTCATATACGGAAAAAGGTTCTAATTTGTTTAGTAATAGTGATATCAAACAATATCAATGTTCATTTGGTGTAATGCAATTGGTGTCGGTACCACATGCAGAAAAAATGTATTTTAACATTACAATGAAAAACCCTGAAAACATAGATAGTGCTTCTAGCAAAGTTGCAACTATGTTAGTGTCTGAGGGTTTACCAAAAACGTTTTTAAAGTCTAATGATGATTTTACTAATTTTATTTTTCCAAAGAAAGATGAATTGTCTAAACTCTTCAGTACCTATATGACTGAGAAAGGTTTAGAAATTCAAATACAGGCAACACCACAAAAATTGCATTTATCACTTGGAATGAATACGGATGTAAACATTTCAAAAGTATTTTCTAAAGTAGCAGCTGCTATTAAAAGTATTAATTATACAGAAGATGGTGTTAGAATGAAAACAATGATGGCTGCCGGAATGGCAAAAGGATCTGAATTCTCTGCTGCATTAAGTGTTCAAATGCAAATTACAAATCATTTGTTTGCCCCATGTGATATAAATTATATTAAATCACCAGAGCATGAAATAGCTACATATGAAGCAGTTACTTTACCAAAAGTAAATGCATTTAAAGACCAACTTTTCAAAGGTGAACATGCTTTAGCTGTATCTGTTATTGCACCGCGTCAAAAAACATTTAATGAACAGACAATAGGGGAGGCTATTTTACGCTTCCATAAAGCTTTAGGGGGGCAAGTGCTCGACCATCAATCTATGTCTCTACTATTGCCTTTAGAGGAGCACCCAAGTAAAAATAAAGATTATAATGCTGTAGCTAAAACAATTAACGTTGGAAAGGTGACAGATGGTGTAGGTGGTCTGGGCGTACGTATCAATTTATCAAAAAATGATTTAGATTATACTGCTGTGCGTATTGCAACAGATGTTTTAGGAGCAGGTATGAATAGTTTGCTTATGGATCGACTTCGTAAGAAAATGAACCTAACTTACGGCGCGTATTCTCGATTAAAAGGTGGTAATTCTGGTTCCTCTAGTTATATTCACATGTTTGCTACATTTAATATGAAAGATATGGATGAGGGTATGAGGGTAATGGAAGAAATATTTAGAGGATTCAGGGAACGCGGTGTAACAAAAGAAGAGTTTGAAACAAAACGAAGTCACTTTGTAAACAGTTTAAATGTTTTATGTGATAATAATGTTAACTTACTCAATTTAACTCATAACCAATTGATGAATGGTTGTAAAATATCAATGGATGATATAAAAAAACGAGCTTGGGCATTGACATTAGATGATGTTAATTTGGCAATCAAAAAATATATATTACCAGCAGCAATCGTTCATGTAAAAGCAGGGGATTATAACTCAAATTAGTATCAATCAGAATCATGAATAGTGTCACCTCCTTCAGATAGTTTACGTTGCCATATTAATTTGACTTTCGATGCATAAAAATTAAATTCTTCACCTTTTAAATCATATAAATTATTAATATCTTCTCTAGGATGTTCCTTATGAATGGCTGTTAAAAATTCGTCGTATGCTACAATATCATCATAAATATTATCTATTCTACTAAATTTTCTTGCTGCTTCTTGTGTTATCATGTAGGCATGTGTTTGATATGTATAACCACTTTTATATATATTTTCATTTACTACTCTATGTTTGTTATTTACAAAAGCATAACCTAAATAAAAAAGATCCCAATTGGTTGGTAATTCTTTTAGTCTTTCTTTTATGTCAAATGCAACTTCAAACGTATTAAAATTAGCATCATCTTCTAGCATCAAAAAATAATGTTTCCCTGAATCGTTTGGTTTGTAAGGTGCAATTGTTTCTATTATTGTTTTTACATGAGACATATAACAACCAATTTCTCCTTTTGTTACATTTCTTACCCAATATTCAATAGTTTCACTAATTTTGCCATTGTGCCATATTTCTTTTGTAGCCCAATCGTTGTATGTAGATACATCATCTTCATCACCAACTGATGCATTTACACGGTTAATCTCTATTTTCCAGTTTTGAGGTAAGACTATTTTGTTTAAACTTTCTACTAACATTTTATATCTTTTTTTGCGCTTTGCTAAATTTACAATATAAACATGGATAGTGACATTTTCTGGTTGTATGTATGGTGGGTTTCTAAATTCAGTCCATGTTACATCTGTTTGATTGTAGTTAAATGATAAATCAAAATCTGGTTGCATTATAGTCTTCTGTAATTCTCTATAATAACTGCTGTAACTTCCGGTTATTTCTTTTACCATTTCCGGAAATGAATCTTTAGAGATGATATTTCCTGCTAACGCTGTAGTTTTACCAATATTTTTTACTTGATGTGGCGAATTTCCGGGAATGTAAATAAATTCCCCGGGCCCTACAGTTCCTGTATAATGTGTATGAGTCGGTTCTACCAAGTTAATATCCTCAAGCTCTAAAAACTGTGTCAGTACATGCCATTCTTTTTTACCATCAATCACGTATTGCCAAAATGCCGAACCAAATACGTCTCTGTGTAATCCACCATATGAGTTATTGTTCCCCATAAAAAAACTTGGCCATGACTCCCTATAATTAAGTGGTTTTGAAGATGGTACCCTTTGCATAAAATCTTGTGCTATATATTTTGGGACATTAAAATATTTGTCTAGCACTTCTGGGCAATTCCTTGACAACGGCCAATCAAAAACACCATACCATTTTTTATCATTGTTATGTTTTCCACTAATAATAGCATTTGCAATTTTATATAGATAGTCACCATCAGTTCCTCTATTCAAATTAGCCCATCTATGCTTAGCACCCGGTTTATCTTCACTTCGTTTTTTTGTTTTTGCAATACTTAGCCATTTTGTGCCACAGGTTTCAATAATATTTTGTTCGGTCATATTTCGAAATGGGTGGCTATAGTTTGTTATAATTACAGGGATTCCTTTCATGGCATAGTCATCCATAAATGTTTGTAAACTAGGTGCACTAAGCCGGGGTATTGGTTTGGATAAAAAGGCATGTGAACCAGTGGCATGTAAAAGAAGAGAAACAAATATAAATAACATATTAACATAAACTGTTGTATCAATGAATAAAGATAATATATAAAAAAAATATAAAATTAGAAATCACAATCCAAAGAAAAATTGTCATCAGCTTCAGATACACCAATGCCATGCTTTGAATATTCACCAACACGTTTTTCAAAAAAGTTAGTTTTACCTTGCAATGATATCATTTCCATCCAATCAAATGGATTAGGTGTTAAAAAATGTTTACTATGACCAAGTGCCTCTAGTAAACGATCCGCGCAAAATTCTACATATTGAGACATCAAATCCACATTCATACCAATCAAACTTACAGGTAATGCTTCACAACAGAATTGCTGTTCAATTTTTACGGCATCAATAATGATTTTTTTTACTTGTTTATCAGTCAATTTATTTATCAAATGATCTTGATATAACAAACACGCAAAATCACAATGAAGACCTTCATCACGTGAAATCAACTCATTAGAAAATGCTAGCCCCGGCATTAAACCACGCTTTTTTAACCAAAAGATAGAACTAAAACTAGAACTGAAGAATATACCTTCACATGCAGCAAATGCTACTAATCTCTCAGCAAATGAAGCATTGTTTTTATTGGTATATCGTAGACACCAATTTGCTTTTAATTTGATAGAATCTACATTATCTAAAGCATTTAACAAATAGTGTTTTTCTTCTTTATCTTTTATTAATGAATCGATTAATAAAGAGTAAACTTCTGAATGAATATTTTCAATAGCAATTTGAAAACCATAAAAACAACGTGCTTCAGGCCACTGTACTTCGTTGGAAAAGTTCATTAACAAATTTTCGTTTACAATACCATCAGATGCAGCAAAAAAAGCTAAAATATGACTGATAAAATAGCGTTCGTTGTCTGTTAATTTAGTTCCCCATTCCACTCTATCTGTCCCCAAATCTATTTCCTCCGCAGTCCAAAAAGATGCCTCTGCCTTCTTGTACATTTGCCATATATCATCATGTTGTATAGGCATTAGTACAAAACGGTTTGGATTTTCAATCAACATAGGCTCAGGCTTACATTTAATATTATCATTGCTTACTATATTACTTTGAATAGAAGTTGGTGATTCAAACGAGGACATTTTGCCGATTACAGTTTCTTGTTTCTTACGGAATATATTAGTCAATTTTTAATTTAGGAATGCAAAACCAATTATTAACAACAATTTAAGGTTTCGTAATGCTATTTCACCATGAATAGGTGCTATCTCCATGCTAGAAATCCGGCGATGTAAGTTTGCAAAAAACAACTTTTTTTATTTTCTAAAAATATATAACCCTCATGCTAACTATAAAGTTAAGAACCTGCCCTGCTATTTATATAGTAAATCACAAGGTTAAGGTTTTCTTAGTATGGCAATAGCATTAACGCCTTTTTTTTTGTTAAGAACCAGCTACTTTTTAACACACGAACCTTTTTCATAATTTTTCATACCTTTTTTCTTTTTGTATCCTTTCCAGCATGTGCCTTGACCCTTTGCCTTTTTTCCTTTTTTCTTTGCTGTTGCTTTTTTTTTCTTGTTTGTTGGTTTCTTTTTTTTGGTATACTTTGCCATAATAAATAGGTATTATTTTATTTGCTTTGGTACGTATATAGTAAAAAATTTCATCACAAGGAATTGAACCTTGATCTTTGGTTTATAGTACCAACGCTCGAACCGATTTGAGCTATGATGAATGGTGCCAGAGAGAAAGCGATTGGTGTAAGATAGGTTATTTTGGTCTAGGGCTTCAGCTGTGTGTATCATTTATATATAATTCATGGTAGGTAGACTTTATAATTAAGTATATTTGCTATACTAGTCTATTAGGCTTAACGTTTACCTATTACCTTATCGGTACCATTCTTTAATACATTGAAATATACCATTCAACAGCATACACTCTTTCATTTTATGTGCTAACCCTATACCTTTAGCTCGATTGGTATAGAAAGTAACATCAATCTGGGCTCTTCTTAGCGGGTAGTATAGGAAGGAATCAAACCTTCATAGGTAGCAACCCAACCACCATAGTCATCAGACTATACTTAATTTACTCTACGAGGAATCGAACCTCGGCCGGCATTTTACCTTATTTCACGGATTATGAGTCCGTAGCTCTACCATTGAGCTATAGAGTATATATTTTTTTGCGCCATCCGGGAATTGAACCCGGGGTTGATCGTTGGCAACGATCTATGTTACCACTACACCAATGGCGCTTATGTAGATTACTTGTTATAGAAAAAGAGAATGTTTAGGTATATATATAAATTATTTTTAAAAGTTTTAGATTTTATCTTTACTCAATATTCAGAAAATAGTTTATCATCGTGTTGATTTACAATACTGTAATCCAAACTATACATGAGATGTTCGCCAGATTTACGGTCTGTTTGTACAGTTAAAAGCATGGTACCGGTTTTTGGGCATAATTGATTTTCGTCTTGACTTAATTGTAAATTAACCGTTTTCAATCCATGTTCAGTTGCATCTTTTGTTAACGCTAGTTTTAAATCGTCTGCCGTGCACATCATGCAGGTGTTATGACTATTAAACCCTTCTCTAACAAACGTACATCGTAAGACTAAATTATTATTTTCCAATGCATCTATCAATGATTCGACGGATACCTTAGATTGGAATTGATCGCGTTGTTTGTATTGCCTTTCTTGCCCAAATTGTTTTTTTATAACTGATTTCTGTGCAAATATATCAGCACCTTCATCAACTAAAGCTTTGATTACATTTTTTTGTTCGCAATGTTCGTTATGAATATATTCAGCGGTAGAAATTGGTTTCACAACAGGTCGTAAATTTACGTAACAATTAGTTGTTTCGTAGCCATTTGGTATACCAGATGCAGAGCGAGTGTTTGTAGTTTGTGTTAAGTTATTTGGTTCATTTCCATAATTAGATTTTAAAAAAGACATTGTAATGTGAGTCTTTTGAATGTGTTTTAATATAAATTATAGTCAGCATTTATAGGGTATAAAATTAAATTTAAATATTATCATCTATAATACTTTCTTCATCACTTGTTAAATCAAGGTGATTTTTGTTAGTTGTCATAAGCCCAACCGACTCGATATGTTTGTCTACTTGGCGAATGCTATCCATCTCTCTCTTTAATTCATCTTCAACGTTTATAATATTTAATATTATTTTTATCAAAAATATTATTAATAACCAACTTATGACTAATGAAAATATTGAATATCCCATCCACCCAGAAAACCCATAGCGATTCATTGTTTGCCCTAACAAAACTATATCAGAAGAAAATATATGAACCGTAATTATATAAGTTGATATAAATTGTTTTGAAATATACAAGGAATACTTTTCTTTGCTTCTACAGGTAGTGTATTTTTTGTACAAACTATTTTGCTTTATTGTTAAAAAATGTAGACAATAAAGAAGCGTAACGAATGACCATGTAATTACAGACGATATAATAATCCAATTAGACTGAACTGAACCAAGTATTTGCATAATTTGCATAGGCAAAATTAATAATACATATGCTACAATTATCAAAATGTTATCTGTCTCTTCTTTTGAATGATAATATGACAATAATTCAAATGCAGATAAATTAATAAAAATCGACAATATAAAATATCCTAGAGTGGCCTTTTCATTTAATAATAACAATATAAGGGTTATGAATACATGGGAAAACACAGCTTCAAAATCATTTGCTAAATGATCTCTACATTTGTATGAAAAGATACTAAACAAATTAAAAAGAAACCTAGAGATACACAATATTAACAATAGCATTAAAATACTAACATTTGTTAAAACATCAAGTTCTCCTTTTTGTATGTCTAATAAATACCCTATTAAAACATTCTCTTTCCCAGATATGCTATTTAAGCATGTTATTATACCAACCAAGAATCCAAGTAATAATCCACCCCGTATGATTTGAAATGTTATAAAAGGAATCATGATAACTTTAGTAAACCAAAAAAATACATATTGTACTTATTTTGTTTTATCCTTTGTTTTTGCTCCAAAAATACTCCAACCAACAGGAGGATCATCTGTATCAGGTTTATCTGTTTTTAAGTTATCAGTGCGTTTTTCTATTTTAGATGCAAACACTTTTACTGTATCTATGTACACTTTAAAGTCATATTCTGTACCTAAATATATACCAATACCAACACCTAGAAAGAATTGAAACATTGTGAATGTAAGTAGAGTAGTAATGAAATGTATATCGTTAAAAAGTTCAATAAATAACATGTATTGTAATTTATGTTTTATACTTTTTATGCATCCTTATATAGTCTGTTAACTTCCTCTTCTTCTTAATATTTCATTTCAAAATTATCAGTAATACGCCTAACTTGACTTCTACGATGTTTTGGGATTGTCTTTTTCTTTTTTTTTGGCCCAAACCCAAACTTTTCTAATGCAACTTGATTCTTTCTATATGTCCATGCAGTCTTTTTAAAGTTGAGTTCTGTAGACCTTTTCCTTTTTTTGCTTGTTCGTTTGCAGCAAAAATAATTATATATTCCACCTTTATGAGTTTTTTTTAGTATAATGGTATGTTTTTTTTTCTCCTTCAATTGAATTCTTTCATTTTTTTTTGGTATCAAAACATACTGTTTCCTGTCAATAAATTGAACAAAACTACTATCTGTCACTTCATAAGTGGAAATGATTTTTCTTATTGTGTTTGTTTCATGGGCATCTAAACGTTTTTGTAAATCAATTTTTGATTCAATTCCCTTGACATACTTGACATAATTATTTTCCAAAGATTGTTTTTGTTCTTTAACCCATTGTAAGCATTGCTTTAAATTGTTGTAGTATGACTCAACGAATGAAGCTGTTTTTTTGTGAGGTGCTTTCTCTGTATTTGTTGCAACGACGGAAACTTCTTTGTTTTTCGGCAATTCCATGTACAATTTCCTTTTTGGTCTTGCCATTTTTTCGGCACCATGATAATAAGAATTATGCAATGTACTTGCGTTTTTTTGGTACCCCCAGTTTGTTTTAACATTGGTTTTGATATTACACTTGTTACACAAATTTAATTGACCAGTAATAATGTTTTCTAATTCATACTCTTGTGTTACGTTTTCAAACATATTGCTAAAACTACATAACGGAAAATAAAAATCACAGTTGTAACATTTTTTGACACCGAAACAAACATTTACTCCATTTACATTTCTATGACACCCAAACCTTTCTCCACAATGTAAAATATCACCACATAAGCAGTTTTTACATACGGAGTTTGTTTTAACAATTCTTTTGCATATTTTATCTAAAAATACTTTGCACTCAGAACAGTCACAAGATACAAAGTCTCCAAATTTGATCCAATCGAAGAATTTTCTCAAAGCTGGTTGTACATTGTTTGATTTGGAATTGCTTGTTTTATCATACAACTGGTGCCGTTTTTGTATGAATGAATCGGGGTTGTCATTCTTGAACACTGCTGTTAAGGGCAAAGATCCCGTTATAAAATCAACTGCAAATAACCTCTCTAATGTAGAGATGTATGTATCGGCCGTCTTTTCTTCAATAATGTTCTTTAATGAACTAGAAGAAGAATTATTAGAGTGAATAACATATTTTTTGATATGTTCTTTATTACCTTTTAGAAAATCCAGACTGGTATTTTTTTTAAAACAAATAAATAAATCAGTCATCCCTAATTTTATTGTTGTTATTTTTATATGCAGAATAGAAAGATAGAGCTGTTCCGACAGTCAAAAGTGAAATGCCTGCTATATTTAATTTTGTTTGTTGTTTATATGTATATATGATATTTGTTAGTAATGTCATTGTAGCGATCGTTCTGTAAAATTCCCCCACTACTTTATATTCCATGTTGAAAGTTCTAAAGAATATTCCTCAATATGTAAGTATAGTTTTTAGTTAACAATAATATATAGGTAAATTATTAAATTTTAACTATTAGCGGGTATTTCTATGTCTTAGACCATCATTTTGTCTGTTACGTATTTGTGGTTGGTAAACTTCTTGGTAACCATAGTTGCCTCCTTTTCTTGGTTGGTTTAAAAGTGTCACAATAACATCATTAACAACACTTTTTTCATTAGAAACTGAATTATGCGTTGTGGCATTGTTCCCAACAATTGTGTTAATGCACATATACAAGAGTATTTGTCTGAGTATCCTGATAACTGGTGCAGCAAAATATAATATGTACATCCATATAAAAATGCTTAACATAGGTTTATGTGTTGTACCATTGAATTCAAATGTTTCCCAAGGCATATATTTCATAATACATGCTGTACCACATGCATTAGCACCCATTTGAAGACAACTTTTTGTTAATACCGATCCAATATTATGTATAATCATATAGTATAAAGTATATGCCGGAGCTAAAAACAAAATCTGTCCAATTATTAACCATAAAATTAAACAAATATTTCTAGCAGCCTTTTTAGTAGAAAACCAAACATTTCCACAGAATAAGTATGAACTTGTACATCTTGCACATTCAAAAGTACAACAACTAAAAGTATTAATAATGTAGACTAAAAACATAAACCCTGCTCTAACTATAAAGACAATCATATTTAAGTTGGAAGCAAATGTTATATTTTCTACTATATCACTGTTTATCTCTTTTTCCACATTTGCAAAATCTACACTAGTTACAAATACTATAGATAAAATAGCTGATAATACTAAAGAGGTTATTTCTGCTGTCCAAAAGATAAACGAAAAATAAGTTGTAGCATAATCTGATGAACCATATATTTCTACTTTTCCGTCGTATTTCTTTAGTTGTATTCCACAACCATAAATACCAAACGGAAAAACCAAAGTAGCAAACGTTTCCAAGAACTGAGACATTGCTTTTTAAATCATGAAACAAACGCTATATACTTCAGTAAAATGTTTTACTAAAAGATGACAAGGGCATTTGTCATACCTACATTATTTAATACCATTGCTGGTGTATGGTATTGGACATTTATGTCCTCATTAAATGCAACTGAAACACATTATCAAATACATGTTTTTTGTATAATAGCACGAACATTTTACGGGTCTATTTTGTCATTGCCACTGTCAGGAGTCATGGAAATTGTTATTAACCGTCTTATGGTATGGGTTATGGTGTTTATGTTATTAATGGACGCAACCCAGTTAGTAATTATTATTACTAATTTTTATTCATATATAATTTCTGATGCACTTGCAACTTTATTTTCAGTAGTTTTTATATTTTTAAATTTATTTTATATTGGGGAATGTTATAATGTATCATCTAAGGGGAATATAGAAAAACGATATTGTATTAATAAACAAGATTACACAATAAGACAGGACATTGACAATGGTGTATACAATAGTTTCAAAACAAAATATGATGAACCATCACAAAATATAAAAAGAAGAAATCTTAATGTTAAAAACTTAAACTTTTAAAGAAAACATAATCATATTCAATGAAGTTATTATGATATCTCTCATCAGATGAAATCTCCCTTCTAAGTATGCAAAATACAACATATCATGTATACAATTACTAATAAATGTCTTTCTTGAAAATATCTTATCAAATCTCCATTTAAAATGAAACCTAACAAATGTTGTTGTCTCATGTATATAATCAGCGAAATAAAAATATTCCATGTTTTTAAACGTATCCTCAATATATTTATCTCTAAAGAAACCAAGTTCCATTGGCCAAATGGATAAACCTTTATCTGGTGAATATACAAAGGAAATGTTTTTGCGTAGCATAATTGAAAAAAACTCTGTGACATTGTGCATTAATGATTCACATGTGTTTATTCGGTATTGAAACAATTGTTTAATAAAGTTATTTGAAAATGTACGTGAATGGAAGTATGGACGTAGTTTATCTCTGACTACATTACAAGCATACACATATTCTGCATCAGTGGGTTCTTGGTGCGAATCCTCATATGGTTTTAGTTTTTTTATGTCAATTCGGTTGCATCTATTACCTTCTTGAAATACTATAGACATTTTATTTTTTATACTATAAAGGTTCTCAACTTATATTGTATGCACTGTTTATGAATTTATATTTAGAAAAAATAGCATATGTCATGTTTCCTTGTTGTGTACAACGTAATATAAAAATATGCCATGAATGTAGAAGAGTTGTTCGAGATACAGAAGCAATATATTATGTATGTAGTACACATACAAACGAAGTACATACGGAAGATAATAATAAATTCTGCTCAAATCATTGTAGAGGCAAATATCTTCTCCGTGTCTATCCAGATAGTCCTATGTCAGATTCAGGTTCATCGTACTTTAGTATAGACTCACGGAATAATACACCTACCAATAATGAAGTGGAAAAAAGAAAAACCAAAAATGAACAGAAAGGATTTGATTATCATGAATTTTAACAAAAAAAGTAAAATTCATAAAAATGTAAGGTTAAGAAAAAAAGGATACTATGTATTTAAAGTAAAGAATGAATACACTATTATTGGTTTTGTAAATAATCCAAGTGTTTTAGGTAATGTTACCGATTGGAAATCAGAAGAAAAAATTACTGTAAAGAGAAACATTAAAGAAATACACGATTTAATCATCGAATTTTATACTAATAAAGATTTACTAAGCACAGTAGACAAAAGAATTGTTCAAAAAGTTTTACAATTAGCATCAGTAGAAGCAAACAAAATGGTAAAGGACAAAAATACATGGTATAGAATGTGTTGTCTTTGGGATAAAATAAAAGCCACAGAAGAAAATAAACAAGAATAAATAATATATATACATAGTATTGCAAGTATCATAGCATTATAAACAAATGTCTTCATCATCAATTATCACATCAAAAAAAACAGGTGCAAAAAGGATCATAGAACATGAACAAAAAGCCATCATTACTGGTCGCAAAATTACGGAGATGCATAGAATATTTACCGGAGATACATTTGTTTATATGTGCCGTAACCTTTTGAAAAATAAGGTCCTAGAAAATGACTTAGAAATATGCACAAAATCAAAAAAAAGTAATGAATGTACACCAAATGAATTAGAAAAACAAGAACTTCATACAAAATGGTTACCTATAGCTGAAGATGCTATGGATATGATTTTGACTATTGGGCTTGTTCCAGTACGTTTTACAAAAAACACAAATACCACAAGTGCTTCAAGTACAAAAATACCTTATATACCTGCTGTAGGAACTTACGATATTCACATTAGAACAGGTACGGATGGACAAGTGCGTTATAGTTTATATGATAAACAAAATGGCATGGAAGAAATTAAAGATGCCATTGTCTTCTCTGGTTTTGGATCCAACCCTAGAGTAGATGGATCGTTGACATCCATAGTACAAAACTTGGTACCTACCATGGATTTTGTTGCCGAACTATTTGATTGTGCTATAAGTGCTGAAAAAATGCGAAGCAATCCACCAGTAATAGTTGAAAGAAAAGAAACCACAGGATCTAATGAAACCAAAGAAGGTGTTGATTACGATTACTATGCTGATTCTGATGCGCTTAAAAATAATTTACATGCACAGTACCAAAGAGATGAAATTTCCGTGAAACAACTACACAATCAAAAACGACTATTCAAAGCACAATTAGATGGATCAAGGAATAAAGAAAACGCATTTAATGCATTAGGTAATTTAACACCGTTGCCACATTCTTACAAAGTAGGTACAATATTGGCACCAAATTCAAGAACAGATTTTGTCTCCGTTAATAAATTGGCACAAGAAACGATTTGTGCAGCAATGGGAGTGCCACGTAGTATGATGATAAATGATTCGGTGGTTAGGGCGGACGTAGAAGGAACTCATTCAACATTCAAACAGACATTAATCTACTGGAAAAAAGCTTTAACAAGAATACTAACAGTTTTGTACAGGTTAGTCAATTTCGAGAGATTTGGAAAACAAATGGCAATGGCATCGAAAAAAAGAAAACATGCCGAATTAGAATCTGTTGTCAATGATAATTTACCACATGTTACTATACCAGTAACACCATATGTTAGTAATGTGGAATTGAAAGAATTATATTTAGAAGGTATTATTGGATGGGACACATACTGTCATTACATGCTTAGGAATGCATCTTTACCAATGTCAGATATGCTCAGTAACCTAGATCCATGGTCAAAAGACGATAAAAAGGAATTGTTAGGCTTAAAACCAGAAAAACCACCAGAACCAAGCAGTTCAAGCAGTTCAAGCAAATCAAGCAGTTCAAGCAGTTCAAGCAAAACAGCCACTAAAAAATAAATTTTATTTGTATATATTA
>MDTG01414205.1_pt1 | contig 17293 bp, 13 predicted proteins | sample 811421 | NCBI WGS metagenome assembly MDTG01 (sample SAMN05326645, study PRJNA326480) | marine metagenome | isolation source: seawater | place: Pacific Ocean: South East | collected 2011
AATATTATGAAATTCTTAACTAGTACATATAGATAAAAAGAATGGCTTAGAAACAGTAGACCATTATCATGACAGCCTCAAAGATATACTTTCTTCCACGTATGGCGAAATGATTTATCAAGAACAAGCCATGCAAATTGCTCAACAAATTGCAGGATTTAATCTGCAAGATGCAGACGTTTTGCGTAAAGCTATCGGTAAGAAAAAAGCTGACCTTATGGCAGAGGTTAAAAAACAATTTATTGATGGTGCAAAAACAGAGGGTATAGTCAACGAAAATGAAGCAGAAGAAATATTTGGTTGGATTGAGAAAAGTCAAAGATATAGCTTCAACAAAAGTCATGCAATTAGTTATGCTATGAACGCATACCTATCTGCTTATGTTAAAGCACATTTCCCATCCAGATTTTTCGTATCATACCTGCAGTTTGCAAAAGACAAAATAGAGCCACTTAAAGAAATCTATGAGCTAGTAAGTAATTGCAGAGAGATGGGTATTGAAGTATGTAGCCCAAACTTTAAATTTGTCAATAGAGATTTTATTTTAAAAGATAAACACATATACTTTGGTCTTACCAATATTAAAGGCGTGGGTGACTCTGTGTTTAAGAAACTAGAGTCCATAAAGATAGATGCAGAGAATGCTAATTATCTACAAATATTATTTATTGTATTAGACAATATTAATAAAACAGCATCTAAGAATATGATATCTGTAGGTTGCTTTGATTATTTTGATGTAACCAGAAAACAAATGTTGTTTGATTTTGACATTATCACTAATTTAACAAAGAAAGAAAAAGAGTTTGTCATTACAAATATTGCAGGATATAAAACTATGACTGATTGTATCGAAGCAGTATTAACTAAAGTCAATGCTCGACGTAAGAAAACTGTGGAATCTTTGTTACATTCGTTAAAAAATCCAGCGTACTCTTTGTCTGACACTATACCTTGGATTGCGGATACAGAGAATCAGTTGTTGGGCATCAGTATATCTTGCTCTAAGATAGACGACTGTGATTTAAATTATGTAAACACAGATTGTAGAACTTTAAAAGATGCAAAAATTACACCTAAAAATATAATGGTTGGCATAGAAATAAAAGACGTTAATGTAATTAAAACCAAAAGAGGCGCTAATCCAGGACAGGAGATGGCTTTTGTAAAAATGGCAGATAGTACAGGTTCTCTGGACGCTGTTATTTTTCCAGAAGAATATAATAGCTATAAAAACTTATTATCAATAGATAATACCGCCGTAATAAAATTAGAACAGTCTAAGAAAAAGGACGGTATGATAATAAAAAAAGTATGGCAGGTTTGACTTGACTTGGTATCAGCGGTTGATACTATAGTCTATTGTGTTACTTTCTTTTTGAATAAGGAGAAAACTATGAATTTAGTTTTATTGAAGGGTAATTTAGCAAGGGATCCAGAGCTACGGAAGATTAATACATCTAACGGCAAGGATACCTCTGTTGTTAATTTTACTGTGGCTGTTTCCAGGGAATATACAAAGAACGACGGTAGTACAGATCAGGTTACTACATTTGTTCCTTGTGAAGCTTGGGATAGTGGTGCAGAAAATATCGCTGGTTCTTTTAAGAAGGGCGACCTAGTAATGCTTGAGGGTTCTTTAAGAAAGGACACTTGGGAAAAGTCTCTAGAGTCTGGAGAAAAAGTTAAGCAGTCTACTATGAAGATTCGTGTTTGTAATTTTGCAAAGATTACAAGAACACCGAAGAAAAAGAGTCAGTCTGAAAAAGAAACCTTAGCATTTTAAGTAAAGGATAATTATGGGCAAAAGAAGAATTTTAATGTGTGCGGAATCTAGTCATGTAGATTCTGGATTCGGTAACTATACTAGAAATCTTCTTTCTAGGCTGTACGAGACAGGTAAGTATGAAATTGCTGAACTGTCTGCGTACAGGAGCCCAAATATGAAAAAGGGTTTTCCTTGGAGAATATATCCAGTTGTACCTATAGAGGGTGGGCCTCAAGACGTAGAACAAAAAGAAATAGCTAAGAGATATAGGTCTAATCCCGCCAATGCTTTTGGCACTTGGGCATTTGAAGCAGCGTGCTACGACTTTAAGCCAGATATAGTGTTTGACGTTAGAGATTTTTGGATGTTAAATTTTCCAGAAGTTTCTCCGTTTAGACCATTCTTTCACTGGTTTGTTGCACCAACAATAGACTCTGCTCCACAAAGAAAAGAGTGGTTGCAGACTTTTGCCAATGCAGATACCGTTTCTGGACACACACAATGGGGTGTAGATTATTTGGCTTCTACAAATATGGGTATGAATTTAGTAGAGCCTGTAAACGATGCTGTGAATACTGATGTGTTTTTACCTAGCCATCAACCTAAAGAAATAATTAAACAAGAACTGGGATTTAATAAAGACGATATTATTATAGGTTCTGTCATGCGTAATCAAAAGCGTAAACTGATACCTAATGTTATTAAAATTGCTAAAGAAGTATCTAAACAAGTACCAAACGTAAAGTTATATTTACACACTAGCTATCCCGATATGAATGGTTGGGATCTACCATCTCTACTTGTAGAACACGACGCTATGGATCTAGTATACATGACCTACAAGTGCCAAGCTTGTGGGGCTCATTTTGCTAGTACTTTTAAAGACTCTAACACCATCTGTCACAAGTGCGGCAAACATGCTGCTGTAGTTTGTAGTGTGTCTAACGGAGTTAACGAGCAAGAGCTTTCTAATATATTTAATAGCTTTGACATCTACTTACAATATGCTATTTGTGAAGGTTTCGGAATTCCTCCTGTAGAAGCTGCTGCCTGCGGAGTACCTGTTGTTACTATAGACCATGGGGCTATGGCCGAGATTGGAGCCAGTATAGGTGCAGATATTATTCCCGTAGCTTCTGAGTTTAGAGAACTAGAAACAAATGCTGACAGAGTATATCCAGACGACAACAAGTGTATTGATGTTCTGGTTGAAAAATGCAAAAAGATACCAGAAATGAGCTTTATTGAGAAATCAAAAGTTAGAGATCAAGCTAGAGAAAAATTAATATCTAGTTACAGTTGGGACAAAACAGCTAAAACCTTTGAAAATATTTTAGACAACATACAATTAACAGGATTTCAAGGTAAATGGGACAGTGCTCCACAAAAGTCTAGAACAGAAGTGAAGGTTCCACAACTACCTTCACACAGAAAAACAATTAATTTTATTACAAATTATATAATGAATACTCCACACCTTACTAAGACATCTACAATCCAAGATGTTATTAAGTCTTTATGTCTTGGATATAAAATGAACGGTCCTAATATGCACCCCTTTACATTTGAAGACGCTGTTAAGTCTTTAGAAGGATTAATGCACAATAAAGATCTGTGGGAGCAAGTAAGGATAGGAGAAATAGATTTTCCAAAACCACTCAAGTATATTATTGAATATCCATCAGCTGATCATCTAAAGTGAATGTACTATATTTAGGTCATTACAGAGAAAACTCTTCCATAGGTTATTCTTCTAAAAGATACATACATGCTATTAATGATATAGATTATATTAATCTTAGTGTTAGACCCCTGTATCTGCAAAAGAATGTATCTTCAAATATACCACCGCATATTTTAACATGCGAGCAGAATAGTAGTGATTACTATGATATGGTTATACAAGATACCTTCCCTGAATATTATGAATACAATGGCTCATTTGGTAAAAATATCTGTATGCCTAAAATTATATCTAGAAATTTACAGCACACAGGGTGGATAGATAAAATCAATATGATGGATGAAGTTTGGGTAAACTCTTACTTTGCAGAAAAGTCATTGAGAGAATCTGGGGTAGATAAACTTATAAAGGTTATACCCGAGCCTTTTGATTTAAATATAGAAACTTCTGAAAAAAATGAGTCGGACAAAGAGTTTAATTTTTATTCTATATCCTCACTAGAGGACAAGGACAACCTGCTGTCTTTAATGATAGCATATATCACAGAGTTCGACAAAACAGAGGGTGTCAGGCTGATTATTAAAACTCAAGAGTGCAAAGAAGAAGAAATTAAAAAACTCCTTAACAGGGCGTATGGAATCAGTAAGAAATCTAGTGCAGATGTAAATGAACCTGTTATTATTGTTGGTTTTGTAGAAGAAGAAAAAATGCAAGAACTAATGAATAATGCAGACTGTTATATTGATGTGTCTAGCGGATCATACAGTACGGCTTCTTGCGTAGAAGCATTGATAAATAAAAAAATTACAGCTTGTGTAGAAGGAATATCTTGCTCAAGCTACATTAGTAATGTAAACGGATTTATTATACATGGTGACACAAGACCTGTACTTTCAGACAATAAATATTCAACACACAAAATTTCTAGTATTTATGAACAATACCATATTCCACACATTGACTCTATAAGGTCTACAATGAGAAACGCTTACGAATTAACAGACCAAGAAAAACAATCTAAGATAGATAATATTAACAGGAAAATATTTGACTATAAAGAATTTAGCAGGTATATGTGATGATATCTAGTTTACTGTCTAGAGAACTAAACCGTAAAACCAATATATTATGGATAGCTAGTGATAATAAACGTTTTGAAAAAATGTTTACAAAATTAAATGTCAATCTATTTGACTTAGATCAGATATACATAGGTTCTCTTGTGCCTGATATAATAATATCTAACGACAAAACTAAACATATAGAAAAAATTATCACAATAGCCAAATACCATCAATGCCCAATAATACTGATTGACCACGAAGAAAAATCAGATATGATAGATGTAAATAAATTTACTGAAAAAGTGAAAGATATGCCTATAGTCGTACAAATAGCATTCAGTGATCAAGTACATAAATCTTGGGATAAAATACATGACTATGTTATATCTAGTGACGATACAGCACAGTTAGAAAATATTATACTACAAACCAAAAAGCAAAGATATATATATAATGAACGTTAGTATTTTTTGTCATGACGAGATAGATATACCAAATGCAGAAAATGTAAATATAGAAAAGATAGATAGTTTAGAACATAGCTCTATAGAAAATCTATATCTAAATGACTGTTTAGATCATATACCTCCTGTAGACCATCCACAATTATTACTACAAATACATAATGTTTTATCAGACAATGGATTGCTGTATATACAAGGCCCAGACTTAAAACAAACAATGATTGCAACTGTCTTCAATAAGATTAACATACAACTAGCACAAATGCTTCTATATAACAAACGCACATTCTCACATACTGCACAAAACATTAAAGATATATTAGAGTCTAATAACTATATAACAACATCTCAAAAGTATATTAACATTTTTGAGTATCACTTTATTTTTAAGAAAGTATGAATTTATCATTTATTTTAATATCGTCCATGCCAACTAAAGGTATGAAGTCTATGGGGAATATAGGACTTTTGCCTTTTAATAAAAAAAGCTGCATACTAGATAAGCATATACAGAATATAAAAAGTGTTTATCCTACTGCAGAAATAATTGTTGTGGCAGGCTTTGAGCAGCAAAGAATTGCCAGAATGCTAAAAAAGTATGAAAAGGTTAAATGCGTATCTCACGACATGCAACCATATTCTAATGAAACAGAAAGTATGTGGTATGGTCTAAGGGCAATGTCTAACACTAAATGTATAGTATTAAATATAAATTTTGTTGCAGGAAAAGCTTTGTGGACTAAAATAAAGTACAGAAGCAAAAAATCTCTTATACTATTAAATTCTAATAAATATTTTAAAAATGAGCTAGGGGCAACACTAAGGAACGACAAATTAAATTATATATTTTTTGGACTACCCAACAAGATAGCTAATATATACTTACTTCAGGAATCTCATATAAAATACTTTTTAGATAACTATTCCGAAAATTCTAGATCCAAGTATCTGTTTGAAACCATCAATACACTAGCCAAACATCAAGACTTTTATTACGATAACATAAACTATAAAAATATGAAATATATTAATAATATCAAAGATTACAACTCTATAACACAAAGGAAAGTTGATGTATAACCTATCCCTTTTTTCTAGCAACATTAGTCAAAACAACACAATATTTAGTTTGTATGGACTAATGATAGACGCTAATTTAATTGAACACCCAACGATATTTTGTGACAATATAAACTTCCCTGTCAAAGCACCTGTGCTAAACACATTTCATTTAATGGCAGCCAACCATAATATTTTATGTGACAATTCAGTTTACGATATAGCAGAAACCTATGTATCAAACAGATTCATTTGTATAGATATACCATCTAGACACCAAATGCCAAACGTAGACCACTATAGTATTGAGCCGTTTGTGCAAAATCAGAAAGTTCCAGAAAAATTGCTAGATCTATTGCATAAGATTTTAAGTCAGGAGAAGTACAATCATGCCAAAGTATAAAGACCTATCTGAGAATGAACAGAAAAAAATCATTACAGATCTTTATATAAAGAAAAAATTAAGCTTCTCTAGCATAGCCAAACAATTGGGTACATATGCTAATAAAATTAGAAGAGATGCCACAAGGTATAATATATCTATTAGAAGTAAAAGCGAAGCTCAATCTAATGCACTAAACACCGGAGCACATAAGCACCCAACAAAAGGTAAGCATCGCACAGAAGAAGAAAAAGAAAAAATAGGATTAGCAATACATAAATCATGGAACGATTTGTCTGAGGCAGAATTAAATAAAAGAAAAGAACAGTCTAAAGAACTATGGGATAAAAAATCAGATAATCAAAAGAATAACATGCTGGCTGCAGCACATAGTGCCGTAAGACAAAGCAGTAAGACAGGATCAAAGCTAGAAAAATTTTTACTAGAGTCTTTGCTGTCCAATGGCTATAAAGTAGAATTTCACAAAGAGCAAACTCTAATAAATACAAAACTACAAATTGACATCTATCTACCTGAACTTACTACAGCAATAGAGGTCGATGGACCTTCTCACTTCAAGCCTGTATGGGGTCAAGATACACTTGCTCGAAACCAAGAGTACGATAGGAAAAAGACAGGTTTAATTATCGGCAAAGGCATGAAGCTTATTAGAGTACAACAAAAGAATGACTTTAATACTACCAGAGCTAAACTCATCCTAAACCAACTATTAGACTTGTTACCAACATTGAAGAATAATAAAGATAAGACTTTTACTATAGAGGACGAATAATGCCAAGACCTAAGAAAACTGAAGAACCAACAATAAGTCCTAACGATCTAGGATGGACCGACCATGTGTTAGAATTGCTTTCAGATGATGAAAAAATTAAAGGCAATCCTACCACAGATGGTTTGCGTAGAATCTTTGAGATTGCCCTAGATTGTACCGTTATTAACTCCACATCGGAAGTAACTCAGTCTCCTGACCCAGATAACGCTGGTAGAGCCACTGTGGTACATTCTCTGACGTATGTTTTAAATTCTGATAAGGTACCTACCAAAATCAAAACTAGGACCATTAATGGGGCTGCTGACGTATTTTGGGGTAATTGTGACAAAATCTTTAGAAATCATCCTGTTGCAGTAGCAGAAACTAGGGCTGAGGGCAGAGCATTGCGTAGAGCATTAAAGCTACGAAAAGTAGTAGCTGCCGAAGAACTAGCAGAAGAAGTGGAAGATATCGATGGTAGCACAGTAGGTAAGGTTAGTGACAATCAAATTAATTTTATGGATGTATTATGTAAACGACTTGATATTAATCCTTTGACATTAGCCGAGCATATGAGTTTAGATAATAATATTAGAAGCTTGACTCATAGAGAAGGTGTGACTATTATAAGGAAATTATCTGGATATCAACAAGACGTAGATAATATTCCAGAGTTTATTAAAGGTTACACAGAGGAGTGGAGATGAAAGCAAAATATAAAGTAGGCGATAAGCTTGAATTTGAACTAGATGGCGCTGGTCAAAAAGAGCTTTTTAAAGAAATGGCAAGCATCCAAGAAATTTTTGGAGAAACTAAATGTGGAGTTTGTGGATCTGAAAATATTAAATTTGTAGTCAGGGTTGTAGATGACAACGAATACTATGAATTACGCTGCATGGATTGTGGAGCCATTCTTTCTTATGGTCAACACAAGAAGGGTGGTACTCTGTTTCCCAAGCGTAAAGATGCTGATGGTAACTGGCTTGAAAACAAAGGCTGGTATAAATACAATCCTAAGAAATAATTGTTTTCTTAGCGTTTGATATAGCTTTTCTAACAACAACTCTAGTTTGCTCGTAAGTTGATTCTATATTATTCTTGCGAGCAAATTGTTGTACAGCCGTAATTATCTGTGATTTATTAATGTCACACCACTCACATCCTCTTGCATCATACTCATCTAACTTTTCTTGTAGTAATGAGCAATCTAGTTCTGGATAATATTTATAGAACAGTTTTTTAAGTTCAACTCCTACACAATTTTTTTCCGTACTAATAGACATTAGCCTATAGTCTCCTGCAAGCTCCTCTTGGATTTCTGTTTTAAGTTCTAGGATTTCTGATTTGAGTTTTTTATTGTTGACCAAAGTACCATTAAATATAACGTCATCTTTTGTGAATTGTACTTTAGATCCCAACGACTGTAAAATTAATGCTAGTACTTTTGCTTTTTTAATTTTTTGAATTTTATTATCCATATATATTTTTATCTCCCATAAGACAATTAGCGTCAGATAGTATAAAACTTGCTTCGCAATCTCCTGCCAAATTTAAACTAATTGAAAAATATTGGTTTGATAAAGCAGTTGTAAAGGAACCGTTTTCAGCTGGACAGCTTATATTTTGCCAAGCTCCGTATTCTACAGCGTCTACGCAACCTCCTTCTTGAAGAATGCAACTGTCAGGTCCGCCACCAAAATTCCAATCACTTTCAGCAATAGCAGTTCCTGATGCAAAAGTGGCACAGTCATTTGGGGTAAATGTTTGTAGATTTTTAGTAGGGTCGTAGCTTGTTCCTCTAGTTAGACCTATCGGATATAATGGAGCTATATATCCTATTTCTGTTATTGATCTAGCATAAAGATTACTACCATATCCATCAGTTTGTTTGTCATAATATATTTGTACAGAATTAAGATAGAAAGAGCCTCCTCCACATCTAGTAGGTGGATTTGCAAAATTAATATATGTAACATCACCAACCTGGTTACCAGCATCATCAACATACCTTTGTGCTTGACAACCGAAACATTCACTAAAGTTTTCATTTGTCGTGGGTGTCTGAAGTTCCCAGCCTACAATACAAGGTGTGTCTGGCGGTAATTGACAACAATCTGTTGGATGAGGAGAACCATCAGGCTGTGTCGCGTCACCTATACTATTAATGCCACCCGGAGCGTCACCTCCGTATCCGTAAACACTAAACCCAGGCAGCTGATCTGCCCCGCCACAAGTTATATATTCATTGCCAGGATAAGGATCACTACAACTAATACCATCTTCGCCCAAGAGACCGGTATGGGTTTGACACGAATAAAAATACCCATAATCACTCGTTATACCCAATTCTGCCTTTTCCCCCTCACTGTAGTAAAAAACTCTAGAGTCAATACCAAGACATTTTATACACTCTTGTTTATATCCATAACCACCCTCTGGTACACTATGTCCCCATTTGGTTATCAATTCTCTTGTCTTAGCTCCTATACTACCGGCCCAACTGTTGGGACCTATACCGTAGGATAACTTTGACCCATCGAGATCCAAACCAAACTTATCATACGGACCATCTGGACAATCGCACCCTCTTTCTCTACAGCATCGGTTGCTCCACATAGATATATAATCTGAATAAGGATTTCCTAATAAATATCTTTCATAAGTTAGTGGGCCAAAAAAGGTATCAAAACAATTGTCTGAAAAAAGTTTCTGCGGCAACTCGTAGCAATACCAATCTGTAATTGCTCCAGTGTCTCTTTTTTGCACATTAGTGCTACCATGTTTAATTCTATTTTCTATAGTATATGTTGTATTGCTTTCTGTTGAGGATAATGCGCTGCTGAGTAAACCCATATCTGTTCTAGCAATCGTAGAATCGTAATCAGATCCTATAAGATTATGTTGCATAATAACATCATTATAGAAATATGTAAAACCAGTAGGAGGCACTAACACACCAGCTATTCCTGTATAATTAACAGGATTTATAACTTTCTTTCTAGTCCATGAATCAGGATAAGAGCTATATGTTCCACTAACAGGAACATGATTTTGACTAACATTAATATGAAGATTGTTCAATATGGTTGTAGCATGAAAACTACCCATAAACAAAGGTACTTCTTCTCCTCGACATATTTTTATTTTTTCTACTTCGTCGCCAGCAGGAGCCCGGCTGTCTTCTGCTTCCCAACAGTCAGGTAGTTGGTTTCCATTCCAATCAACCTCACTAGTGTCTTCACCTTCCGGTATTGATACAGGCGGATGATAATACTTGTGTTCTATATATCCAACGTCACCTATAATTCCTACAAGAAATGCGGCAAAACCATCAGGAGTGTAAACACGGAAAGGTTCGGTGCGATATTGAGATGAGTTTAATGGACCGCCTATCTCAGTTGATTTTGAATGTATTACTTGATAAGTACTAGCCTTTGTATCAGGTAGATCAAAACCACCAACAGTATTAGGTCGGTGTGTTCTATTATGATTATTAATAATGTCTGAAACAGGATCAACATAACCAAAATAATTTTCGTTCATTATTATGCCTTCACCATCAGCGGCTGTAGCTCCACCACCAAGATCTCTTTCAGGAAATCTTCTTCTAGGATCTTGTACTTGGCCCGATGGAAACACAGAATTACCAGCATGTCCTGTACCACCACCATCTTGCCATGTAGCAGCACCTGAACCAGCAACATATGTTGGTCCATAAACAGCACCACCAGCACCGCTAGATGTATTAACTTTTAATGTTACAGGAGAGCCTGACGAAGAATCATTAATAGCCCCAACACCACCAAGAGCAATGTTATCACTGCTATCCAACACAAAGTCTCCAGAGTCATAAAGACCAACACCATCATATCCAAATCTAATTAATGTGCTTGTGCTCTCATCACTATTAAGTGTTGCAGTTACTGTGTCAGAACCAGGCTGTAATGTCACCTGTAAAGTAGGGCTACCAACAACAGTAACAGGGCCATTAAATTCTAACTCTACTATAACAATATAACCCCAAACTAAAACATCTGCTCTGATCAAGCGGAGGCTACTAGTATCACCACCTCCACCCGGAGTCTCAATAGGTAAATTGTAAAAAGAATTGCCCTCATAATCTAAAACATCTTCAGCCAAACAAGGAACAGCATTCAAAGGATTATAAGCTGTGGGAGCACCAGTAAAACTCTCACAAATAACACAAAAAGGATCTAATTGATCAGGACATCCATCAACATTAACTATTGTTAAATCATAGTAAGGATAAAGACCTTGACAATCTCTTCTACTATAATTATAGTAACTTAGATAAGTGCTATCTGCTACGCCTGCTCCTGGTTGAGAAACTTTTGCTTCATAAGCTGACAATGAAACTGGTCTATAGCATGCGTTCCAATTGCTAAGAGTATAATTGCTATATCCATAACTTTGGGTAGGACTTATTATAGGAAGTTTATATTTAGGATATATTGTAGTAGTACCAGGAGGTAAGCTAATATTTCTCCACACATCAAAATATTCAAAACTAGTAAAAATTGTTGCTATAATCAACTGTCCTGTTTGAGGATCTGGAACCCTCCATGCATGATTATACAAAACAGCTTTATTAGATCTTACCAGATAGTTAAGATTAACTTCTGTACTACCTATAGAAGATGGGTTCGTAAATTTGTAAGAAGAATATCTAACACCCCTAAACTGAGCCTCAATCGGATAATTACTAAATGTTAAATCCGTACTCATTTGTATGTAAGGTCCACATCCTCCTAATCCTGGTGCAACGCCAGGTTTTCCATAATAGTCAGTACATGGAACACCATTGTTATTAGGTGGTATGCCTACATATGTTTTGTCGGGGTCAAAATCATCCTCATTCGGAGTATAATAGGGTCCATAGTGTGCGTATGGAACGCAATTTGCAATATCAAAGATTGCCTTAACAAATGTGCCCGGCTGTATATATGGTCCTGTAATTAAATCTCCCACACTAATAAAATCACTAAGTCGTGTACCCGCTGGTAAATCTAAATCATAACCCAAGAAAGTCATCATATCATTAGGGAAATTCTCTTGACTACTATCACCATTACAGCTATCAGGATACAGAGCAACTAGCTGTGCATAGCAATCCAGATTTTCTGCACTTCCAATATCTCCCGGACATCTAGGAAAAGGTTCTGGATTCAAACCTCTAAGCGTAATACCACCCCTAGCTACAAAAGATCCTCCCGTATCGTCCACATATGCTCCCATATACCAATTTGTTGGACCAACCTCATAATCGTTACGACCAATTTCATCAACAGAAGCAATAAGCATCTGGCCTCTAGTGGCATTAGTTTCTAGTTTTGTTCTTAAGTATGCGTGACCAGCATTAGCATCCCATTCTCTATTTTCTACAAGAACCATAGCGTAATATAACTGATACGTTTTCAGTCCTGCTTTTGCCCTTTCTTTTACACTAGTACCAAAAAGAGATATTGTGTTAAAATTCTGATCTAGATATACATTTGGGACTGCCTCTAGGGTTTTGCTATATGTAGAAGTAACAGTTGATTGAAAATTTGACGTAGTGCTTTGTGAAACACAGTAAGCATTAGTTCTAATGTCTACCAAACTAATATTTCTAAAACTATCTAGCACACCTGAGTTGTAACAAAGCTTAAAACCATAATCATCTACAGTATTGACAAATCTATCATGGTCACAATGCACTCCTGAGTAAGAGTAATATCCACTAGCAAAGAATAGATCTACTCTTTCTGCAGGCCATCTTGTGCTAGAAAATCCGTTATCTATGTCACCCCTGCTGTTATAAACACGTAAGTCTGTTGTAGCATTGTTGCCAATCTCTAAAGTAAACTTGGTTTTTCCTTCTGTATTCAGTGTTGAACTCGTAATGAATTCGTTAGGGCTACTATAGCCCGGCATATTATATCTAGTAACATCTCTAAAAAATATTTGTTGGAATGTATCTGGAGCTGTTGGCCTAACTTGTTGTACTCCATACGGACCTTTATTAATGTATAAAAAGTTGTCATAGTCAATACAGTTAATGTCTCTATTAGCAAGAGCTTTTATTCTTTTAATTCCACCGTATTTGCATGGTATGTCCTCATCAAAGTCCCAAAACTTACTAGGTATATGGTCGTGCTGACCACTCTTGATTACATACTCAGGCTTAACAGGAACTAAACTAACCTTGGTAGGATCCAAAGTTAATATCTTGCCTCGTTCTTTTTTAACATCTATTTTTATTCCCGTACCATAAACATGACCACTAGGACTAATGTAATTTAAAGAATCTTCACCACTTTGGCAGGTATACTTTAATTGTGTTATGGGGGAGCCGGTAGGAATGATTAACGATATTGTACCATTGGCTTTCGGCCCATAAATTCCAGACAAACTAGGGTCTAGCAATCCTGTTTCACAAGGTATTCTTTGAAAGTTGATAGCTTTAAAAGGATGTTCAACAGTACCGCTACCGTCTGGACCAACGCCTGTAACCACCGTATCAATATTAAATACAGTTTGTATACCCTTAAATATTTCTATATTGTCTGCAGGCTCAAAAATGCCACTAAGCATAAAAGGGGTGTTGACAGTATAATCATCACCACTATATTTTATATAATAATCTAATTGACCTGTACAACTAAGAAAAGGCTCTCCAGACTGATTACAGCAAGTTGTGGTATTTACATTGACGTTATTAAATGTTTCAAAATCAGGTGATTTATTAGCTAAATATAAATTGTTAAGATGTCTGATAGAATCAACTATAGTGTCATTGTCTTCTTTTCTATGTTGATAAAACTGGGTAGCGTCTTCTAAAACAGCTACACCTAGCTCACCCATAGCATCCATAGTTTGTGGCAACTGTCCAGAACTATAAGAATTACTATACAATATAGAATCAATTATACTATTAGTAGCAATTATAGCCTTGGCCATATGTATGCCACTAATATAAGGATTACTTATTATATATGATAGTTCTTGTAAATAATTGAGTTGATTCATTATTAAGAGGTAATTCCACCACAGTTCTTAGTATCCACTAATGCTAAACATCCACCATCGGTTACTGTTACAACCTTACCAACACTAGCTACAGTCGGCAATCTATTAAAGTCTACACCTGCTACCTGATACACACCAAATCCTCCACAGCTTCCACAATCAGCGTCCGATCTACTACCTATATACACCACCTCATAGTTTTGAGAGTCTTCAGGCTTGTAAACCCAAACTCTCGTTAAACCAGCAAGTGTTTGTGAGACAATACCCATAGTGTCCGACACTGTAATACCACCAATATCACCATAAGTAATTCCACCACCCGTACCTACGGTAAAGAGTTCAGCCTGACATTGACCATTACAAGACAAAGTTTCATCACTACTAATTCTAGCTCTTTGTAGATTTCTAACCCCACCCTCTTGAATTACCATATATTTACCATCAGCATAGTATAATAATACTATTGCACACTTAGTTATGGTAGAACCAATATAATCATGAACAGTAACAGTTAGATTTCTAACATCTTCGTTTAAGAACTGACCGTCTGTACCATACAAGCTATAGTCTTGATAAAACTCTTTTCCTCCTGCAGATGGATTTAAAAGTTCTGCAGTGGCTGTACTAAATGGACCAAGTGTAGAGGTTAATCTAGCGACAACAATTTTGCTAGATGGAGGAGATACCCAAACACCTCTATTCCTATCCCATCTTAAATCTATAGGACCAACAGGCCATGTTCTGGGATTGCTCAACCAGTTCTTTAAAAACTTATCTTCTAAATTATTACTTCTGAACATACCACTTTCTGCAGCAGTTGCCGAGTCATTAGCGTTAGGTATAGGTTTGCCGTTAATGTCATAGCCCCAAGCCTGTAATACTAACGGGCCTCTCATTGCATTAAATCTAAAGTCTGTTTGTTCTTGTCTGTCGTGCAATATAACTCCAGACGGAGTTTTAATATCATCAAAATTAAAGTTTTTGTCTGGCGTGTCACCCCAAGCAATATTAATAATTACAAAACCCTGATCACTATTACATTCTCTATTATCCCAACCAGCTAAGGTTCCTACGCTACACATGGGATTAAGATATTTTTGATTGATTTCTAAATCACCCCAAGCACTACCACCCTCAACATTTACTGGTGGCATCATAGTTATTGGTCGTCCTTTGGGTAGGTCTGTGGCTGATGTATAGTCAGCATATCTAACTAAATTATTATTAGGTCCACCAGCGATAGATACAGGTAAATACAACCCATCCAAACTCATTAAGCTCATATTTTTATAATATTCTTTTTGAGCATAGTCAAAGTAATACGTTGGGTGCATTTCTGAAGTAGCATATCTTTTTAATTTATTTCCATCATTGGTAGCAACAGTATAGGTTGTAAGACCATCGGGATTAGTATCTATATCTTCACAACTATCGGTATATTGATGTTTGGTAGTTGTTGGATCATTAGGAGTATTGCCATCATCACTATTAACTAAATCTGATTGTTGGTTTTTATTTAAATAGCCACCCATAATAATCTTTGCTGGTGAATGACTATATCTGGAATTTTGTGTACCATCTTCCGTAGTACTGCTACCTCCTCCAGCACCAACATTTCTACCTATATAAATTTTTTCTAAATCTTGTCTTAGCTTTAATCCTTGAGACATATTTTTAATACTGGCTTTTTTAAATTCAGACATGTATTGTAGTTTTTGTGCAGTAACTTGTTTTGCAGAATCTACAATATGTTCTGGGGCGTTTCCAAATTTTGGAGAATATGTAGAGTAAGTTAAATTAGTAGACGCTCCATCTGCACCAAAACTAAATCCTATATCAGTTAATATGGTGTTAGCATCAGCTACAGCAGAAAGGGAGGTGTATCCAAGACCACCAGGTTTCGTAATATCTATGTTGGGAATGTAAGGTAAGTTAACTGTTGCTTTTTCTTGGTATGTTCTACCAAAAACCCCATTTGACGCCAAACTATTACCAGCACTATTTAACGCAGCATAGCTGAACGAAGCAGCATTCTGTGTGGCAGTATTCTCAGCTATACCAAATTGCCAAGGAGCTATATCATAATCTTTTACATTAAACCCACCAGAAGGATTGCTAAACCTACCCCATGGACCATAGGATCGAGTTTGACTTTCAAATGGTAAGGCTATAGCCTCAGGGATAATGGCAGGTGTAGACATTTTAGCAAGATTTGTAGCTGCAAGATTAGCAGAAATACCATCCCATATTCCAGGGTTAACTCCACCACCAGCTAGCTTGTCTTTAATAGCTTCCCCTAGAGTCAAAGTGCCAGAAGTAATAGCTGCCAAATTACCTGTATCTGTAATAGCCTGTAATGCTATCAAGGCTAATTTACTTGCCGCTCTATTAGCAGCAAGATTTGATCCATTGCTAGGAATTAATTTTACTCTAGGTATACTGAATCTAGCCCAAGTATAGTCATCGGCTAAATCACCCAAAGCAAAATCATCCCAAAGAGATGTTGGATCATTAGCCATGCTACCAAAAAACATTTCTTCTCTAGCAGATGCTTTTAGATACAAATTATTTACTCCAGATCCTGTTATCGGATCTGTCTGACTGACAATAGCAAACTCGTCAGGATTTAATGCACTAAGGTCTACCTGAAAAGAAAATACCTGTCCAGCAATTCTTTTACATATATCTTTTATTGGTCCATATTTTACAAAACAAGAAATAGTATTATCGTCATTTAAAAATTGAGCTAAGCCATTAGCTTGATTGAGACTTAAAATACTTGATTGACCACCTCTATTGAACCAAGCCCCATTTGTTATTGTATCACTAGTAGAAATCAATCCTTTACCAGCAGTTTTAATTAATTTTTTAATCCGACCATTATTGATAAAATCAGCAGCATCATTCTCTGGTACAGCAATATTCGATAAGCTTTGAGGGAAAGCACCGCTAGGATCAGACGCATTCCAAAGATTATAACTTTTTCCTATACATATTTCAAAATTATTAAATTTACTAGTAGGATTAGGAGCAATTTCTGCAAATGGGCTGGTTGTATCATTTAAAAACTG
>MDTG01091549.1_pt1 | contig 17290 bp, 21 predicted proteins | sample 811421 | NCBI WGS metagenome assembly MDTG01 (sample SAMN05326645, study PRJNA326480) | marine metagenome | isolation source: seawater | place: Pacific Ocean: South East | collected 2011
ATACCAATTCTATTGTATATTGTTGCAGCCCAATCTTCTACAGTGAGCGCGTTTTCTTCTGGCTCACTTGCTGTGGCATTTGACGATCCGTAAACCATACCTTTTTGTATACCACCTCCAGCCATAACAACACTAAATACTTTAGGCCAATGGTCACGTCCAGCGGTGGCATTAATCTTTGGTGTGCGGCCAAACTCAGAAGCCAGACATACTAGCGTAGAGTCCAGTAGCCCACGATCATCCAAGTCTGCAATCAACGCCGCCAAACCTTGATCTAACGCAGGGACTTGTCCACGAATACCGTTCTCTATATTGTTGTGCATATCCCATCCGCCATAAGTTAGAGTGACGAATCTTGTGCCAGCTTCTACCAATCTTCTTGCGAGAAGCATCCTAGCACCTGCGGTGTTTCTTCCGTAGAGGTCTCTAGTGGCTGCGTCTTCTTTGTTAATATCAAAAGCATCTCTAGCTTTCTCGCTGCTAATCAAACTGTAGGCGCGGTCGTAGAAAGAGTCTACTGCATCTAATGAGTCCGACTTTTCTTTATTAGCAAAGTAGTCGTTTACTGCGCCAAGCATTTTGCGTCTAGTACCAAACCTATTATCGTTGACACCGTTAGGAAGTCTGAGGTCACGAACCTGAAAGCCATCACTAGCTGGGTCAGCACCTAGGCTAAATCCTGAGAATGAACTACTTAAATATCCAGTACCTGCAAATTCATTGGGTTGGTTTGGGATACAGACATATGGAGGCAAGTTTTGGCGAGGGCCAAACTCGTGTGCAACCACTGAACCCATTGATGGGTATTGAAGGGCTGGGCTAGGTCTATAGCCAGTAAACATATTATGTGTGCCTCGTTCATGCGCTGCTTCTCCATGTGTCATACTGCGAATGATAGTCATCTTATCTGTGACTTTGGCAGTCTTGACCATCATTTCATTTAATCTAGTTCCGGTAACTACGGTTTCAATGCTAGACATCGGCCCTCTATATTCCAATGGGGCAAATGGCTTGGGATCAAAAGTTTCCTGATGAGCCATTCCTCCCGGTAGATATATAAAGATTACACTCTTAGCTGGCCCTTCTATACTTTCATAAAACTTCTGGTCAGCCTGAGCTTCTTGCATACGAAAGTACTCAGATAGAGAAATTCCTAGTCCACCTAAAAATCCCACCTGTAAGAATGATCTTCGTCCTACATTGTTTCCTTTGCACTTCATTATAGTATTACCTTTGCTTCACCTTCCAGTAAATATCTTGGACGACCACCATTGTCTACACGCTGAATACCTTTTTCAATGCCGAAGTGGTCAAATAATGTTGCCTGTAAATCAAGTGGGCCTACTGGATTTTCTATCGGACTGTATGATCTATCCGAAGCTCCAATAGTTCTACCAGTTTGATACGCACCACCAGCCATCATCATTGGAGTGATAGAAGGCCAGTGATCTCTACCAGCGTTAGCATTTATCTTGGTTCTTCCAAATTCTCCAGTCACTATAAGCAAGACCTTTTCGCTCAATCCTCTTTGGTCTAAGTCTTCTAGAAAACCTGCAATAGCCTTGTCGATAGGCGACACCTTTTGCTTGAGAGCGCTTGAAATATTACTGTGCATATCCCATCCTCCATAGCTAAGCGTGATGAATTTGGTTCCATGCTCTACCAACCTTCTAGCGAGAAGGAGTTGTTCGCCAATATCATTTGCCTTGGCTGAACCATATAGGTCTTTTGTTGATTGTTCTTCTTTATCTGTAGCAAAGGCATCTTTAGCAGACCCCAAAATTACATCGTAAGCCTGACCTTTATAGAAATCTACTGAGCTTGCACTTTGACCTGCTAATCTTGCTGCGTCGAGTCCTCTGAGCAATTCTTTTCTCGTTGAGAATCTATCAAGTTCAACTCTTGGGGTAAGGTTGTCTTTATTGGATGGATCGAAAGGTTTATATGCTCCGCCCAGCCAAGCACCTTCATCACCTTCAATTTTACCTTGTTTAACATATGTTGGTACTCCGTTCTGTGGGTGATTCGCTCCGTATACAGCTGAAACGATGGAGCCGAAAGATGGGTGTTTAGTCATAGATGTAGTTGTTCTCTCTGGGTTGTATTGCCCAGTCATCATAAAGTGAGTCCCCTGTCTATGAGATGAATCTTTATGACTAAAAGAATTAACTACGTTGAGCTTGCTTGTGTGTTTAGCAAGTTCTGTCCAGTCTGCACCAAGAGTAATGTTTGTTTTGGAATCGTGAATGGCTCCATTGATTGGTTGCCACTCAGTAGGTACTGTGTCATTTGGCGCATGGAATGTCTCAAACTGAGTTGGGCCTCCAGCAAGCCACACCCAAACAACTGCTTTGTCTTCATACGACTCAGGGTTTTGCGCGCCCAGAGCATAATCGGATAAACCAACGGCACTTAGTCCAGCACCAATACTCCCTACTCGCAAAAAGTTTCGCCTGTCGTATATGAAGTCTAGCATTTTGATCTCCTAAATTTGTTAAGTTCTGATATTTCAACATTGTGACAATCAGCTCTGACAACAAAGTTATTTGAGGGGTCTACTTGCCCCTTCTTTAAATGTCGGGACTTCTCAAAGTATTCATCATGCTCAAGCCAGCCAAGAACCCAAGCCCTTCCCCATCGCCTATTTTTGTTTTCTAACCTGACAAAAACATATCTGTCACATTGTTGCTTTGTGTTAAAGTTAGCAACTGAGCAATCGTAATAAGGCTTTGGTGCTGAGGTGCATCTCTTTGTTTTTACGTCGTACTTGATGTCTTCATCATCTACGATGTCATAGTCATAAGTATTACTAATAGTACCTTTGATGACTACGTTCGCTACCTCTTCCCCAATAAAGCCTGCTATGTTGCCATCTCCCTTCATTATGGAGTTGTTAAGAACTCCCATTTCACGAGATTTGGCCCATGCTCTTTTCTTCATATCCTCTGTGATTTCTACTTCAATCATAGTCTTTCCCTTATCCCGGAGCCTCATAATGGCCCACGCTAAATCCCTCTGCGGTACACCTTTTTACGGTTTCATCCATTCCGTGATCTTTAAGGTGCTCCTCTATATGTATACACATATTTTGGTCTGTGCCTTCCCAGTTGTTCTTATAAAAGTGGCATAGCTTATTACACTTCCAGTGATTCCTAGTGTAGGACATTGGTTTTGGTTCTTGATTTCTACTAATCTGTTGAAATCTTAGCTTCAGTGCCTCTAAAAACTTCTTTTGGTCGCTCTTGTCAAAACACATTGAGAACGGCCCGCCATCTTTAATAAAGAATATAGTCATTATTGCCTGTTCATATTCAGGAAAAAGCTTTGATATGGCGTAGTTATATAGTAATAATTGGGGGTCTGAACATAACTTTTCATACGTCTTAACTTCCCCAGTGGCCCAATCTAACCTTTTGCCAGTCTTCCAGTCAACTACCTCGATTATACCATCTTCTACTTCAGTTACAAGGTCAATCGTTCCTTTTATAGCCAAGTTTCCAGTAATTTTTTGGCCGTCAGGAAGTTCATACTCGTACTTAGCCCAATCTTCTTCTATCTCTATGTCAAAGTGAGGCTCTGCCGCAACTATCTTTCTATTTCTAGGATCAAACAATCCCTTGTTGTATGTGAGAGCTTCTCTAGTTGTGTCCTGACAAAACTTATAATCTCCCTTTGTATACTTATGAGTGCAGTTGCTGGTGTACCAGTCATAGCTTTGTTTTAAAATATCTTCTACAAATTCCTCGCTATTTAACTTTTTTCTCGTGAACTTAATGTCTCCAAGTGCATCATCATTAAGCAGCATTTTCTTATTGTCCTGCTGCAAGTGTTGACATCCAGCTAGAACTTCCATTACCTTATGTACTACTGTTCCGAGCTGAGCTTTTTTACCTGAAGTGGACTGATGCCCAAGAACGTAGGTAATAAAGTATTGCATTTGACAATACGAATAATTATTAAAGCTAGAGCTTCTTATATATGTAACTAACATTTAGACTCCCAATCTATTGTAGATTTTTTTAATTTCTTTAAAGAGTACCTCTGGGCTTGAATTATTAATTACGTAATCAAAATTGTCCCAGTTGTAATTATCTTTATCCAGAGCATTTTCGCTTGAGTGCGAATCGTCTTTGAATTCTCTGGTTAGTCGTATGACTTTACCGCCAGCGTCTTTGATTGCCTGCACTTCATTAGGAAACCTTACGTCAGCTATTACCGCTAAGCTACTTTTCTCAGACCTGATTGTAGAAAGTGCGTGGTCTACCCAAACATTATTATACATCTTTCTCATAACATCTGTACCAAAATATTGCAGTAGCTCTCGTGCCGTCATTGCTCCTCTGTTTTTGTTTAGGCTGCTGTTTTTCCAAGTTGGTATATACTCCCAGTCTACTTTGGTTGGTGTATTTTTATCCTTGTCTGTGCCATAGCCTTGCTCGTAAGACAACCCGAAAAACTCAATACATAATCTCTTAAGCCCGTCTGCAAAGCTATAAAGTTTTACATGGGGCCACATGTTATAGTGGGCATATTCAATAAATGCTGCGTCTTTGCGCGTTACATCTAGAATACCATGCTCAACATCTCCTTCAACGCTTGTTTTTATTACCAACTGTCCGCGTTCGTCTATGTCAAAATCTTCTATCATTGATGATTGCTTTAACACGACACCGTGAATATAGTTGGCCGCTGTGTTTTTTCCAGCTTGTTTCTTACCTGATATCCCTAGTATATTCATTAATACATACCTTTCAACTGTGGTAAAATGCTTTCTTCAATTTGTGCAACCGTCATATCGCCAACATCCTTTCTGGACATGCGAGGGAATATAACCTTGAACATCCTACTCATCTGCCTTTGTATCTGCATCTTAGATTCTCTTCCCGCTTGGTCATTATCAGTTAATACAACCAGCCTAGTTATTCCGCTTGATTCTAATATCTTCTTTTGTTCTGGGCTGACGGATTTGCCGAAAATCCCAACAGCATTTTTAACACCCGCTTCATATAACTTCCAAACATCGCCCTGCCCCTCTGTAATAAATAGTGTGGAGGTTTCTTGCGCTTTGTCTAGTGCCCTATGATAGTTGTATAGATAGTTTCGTTTGTTAAACCCTCTAGTAAATAAAAACTTTGGGTTGATATAGTCTTTGGTAGACCTACCTATGTAAGCCACTACCTTGTCTCCAATTAAGTTGTGAATAGGAATTATAGCCCTTTGAACCATAGATGACTTCTTCTGTACGCAGTCTCCTATCTCAAAGTGCAACAATGTATCTGCATTAAATCCTCTTTGATTAAAGTACTTAGATGGATGTGTTACATCGCAATCTATCGTCACATGCACATCGTCACTCTTGTCAATCTTTTTAGAGAACATGCTGACCATTTTTACAAAGCCATCATCCTCTTCTTCTGTTTGTTTTTCTACCTTGACAGAATTGTTGTCAATGTTAAGTACATTACAGGCCCAAGTAAGTGCGGTGCTAAAGCCAACGTCTTCCTCTTCTTCTCTGGATAGCGCGCCTTGTATTAAACCTATAATGTCATTAGAGTATTCATCCTGACACCTTCTTGACCAACAGCTCCAAATATTTTTATGCGTTGAGTACGAGAAGCCATTTGGGTTATCGCCGCCATGAACTGGACATGGACATGTGATATTCTCCCCATTCTTTTGAAAGTCTATATCAAGCTCGGATAGAATACGTTCTATATTATTCCCAAGGAGCTTTTTGATCTTCTTCAAGTCCGTCTTGTTCGACATCTTCGTTAACCTTTTCTAAGCCTTCTGAATTTATAAGTCCCGTGTCTCCAACTGGTTGAGACTTAAACTCGTTTCTTGTCTTTAGTTCCAATAACTTTGCATGTTCTCCGAGCATTCTCATGTTGATGTAATCGCCATCGCTAAGACCAGCGCCATGCCTAGAGACGATGGGGACAAGTTTTCTATTGCCCGCCTGTGGGCCGTCCTCAGCCAGCTCCTCTGGAGATTTGGATTTGAATATGGAGAAAGACGTGCATAACCAAATAAGCCTGTCAGATCCACTCACAGCGTCCGTAGATTCTTTAGTGATACCATCTCTATTCAACTGCACAAATGAGAGACAGGGAAAGTCAAACTTCACCGCCAAGTTGTGAAGATTTGTAATCTGAAATCCAAGTGCTTGGTATTCCTGAATATTGTTTGTAATTGAACTGGAAGACATTAGTTTAAGGTAGTCATAAATAACCACACAATCGTTGGTTCTTCCGTTCTCGTCCATTTTAACATCTTGGATGATCCACCGTTTAATAATATTGAGTATCTGTTCAAACGGTTTGCCCGCTACACTAACGTAGTTGTATGGTATGTTTGAAATATGCTCTACTGCTTCATGGACTCTTTGGTTCTTTTGGTCATCGTCTACAAACTGGCCAGTAGCAACCTCTTGAATGGGAACACCGCTAAGATTAGCAATGATTCTATTAAGGTGGTCTTCCTTAGACATTTCAGTATCAAGTACTAGCACTGGTACTCCATCGGAAGCAACGTTGAGTGCAACATTGTCAGCGAAGACACTCTTACCAACCTTTGGTCTTGCGGCAACTAGGTCAACGCACTTGCGTCTTAAACCTCCGCCAATGGCGTGGTCAAATCTATTGAATCCAGAAGGTATGCCTATTACGTCACATTTGTTTTCAGTAATAAATTCTAGATAGGCATCTACATCTTTGCCAATTTTTTCTGGGCGCTCTCCGCCGTCATCTTCTCTCAGGAAGTCCATCACTGGATCTTCAATTTTACCAATGATTTCATCAATAGACTCCGTGCCATTCACTGAGTCCATATCTTTGTGTATCTTAAGCGTGAGCTTCTTGATGTTCCTAGCGAACTCAAACTTTTTAACCTGTACGGCAAAGTTAAATATGTTACCCTGATTTACTGGAAAGTCAAAAAGAGACTTTATATACTTAAGCTCAGTCTCGTTCTCCACTCTCTCCGCATGGTTCAATGTAGATGCTGCGGATAGTATAGATGGTAGATCAACCTCTGAGTTTTTTTCTACCACATGCTGAACGCAAGCATATAGAACCTGATTGTTCTCATGACCAAAAGAAGATGCTGTTACTACGTCAGCTACTTCAACGTATGCGTCAATACCGTATTGGAATAGACCAGCAAGTACTGCCCTCTCTGCCCCAATATCTGTCAAATTATAATCCATTTTATCTTCCCGTGCAAGTATTACATCTTACATATTCGCCGCTGACTAGAGACGGATCAATTTCAAACTTCTTGCCACATATGTGACACGCTCTTTTTATCTTTTTAGCAGGCGGCCTGTTCCTTGGCGTGGGTGCAACATCTGGAGTTTCAATATCCTTGTGTTCTCCAGTGTCTTCCCAAGTGTTTTTGCCGCCCACTACTGGTCTCTTGCGCCTATCTTCTTCATCGCCTTTAATAGAGACATAGAAGTCTTCACCAACTTCTTGTTTGGGTTCCTCTACTGCCTGTTTTTTCTTAGCGAGTAAAGCCTCAAGCTCTTCTACGCTCATGTCTTCTGGATTCATAGTCTCTTGCCTCTTTCTAACAGGATGTCTCCCTGTCTCTTAAGCTCGTAAGCCTTGCCTTCTAACGACTGCAACCTTGCCTCTGCTACTGATCTCATAGCGTCCACGCTTGTGGCATAGCTATTTTCTTTAATAATAATCTGCCTTTTTACGTCATGCTTAGTGTACTGGTCAAAGTTGTTTAAGTTGGCGGCTACAAGTTTTTCAATCTGATCTTCGCACCAGCTTAACGCAACCTTGTTCTTGTTGATTTCATCTTGAATATATGTTGAATACCCGTATAGTAGATACGCTGTATCAAACAATTCTTGAGTTGTCATCTTACCTAAATCTTCTTTGGTCAAATTGGAGGCAACATAATACTCAACATTGAAGCTGGAATAAGAAACATTTGCTAAATTAATGTAATCTTCTACTGCTTTAATGTGATCTGCCAACCTTTCAGATGCCTTTAATTGATTTTCTCCACTCATCGTCACTCCCAGAAAATTTTAATGTTATTATTTCAATATCGTTTATTTCACACCATTCAATTTTATCTTCGTCCCTAGCTTTGGCCAATATAAAATCTGCCTTACTCTTATGGAAGAATGGGATATGTTCATAATGCTGTCTCCCGTGTACCTCTACAGCTTTCCGTATGTTTGGTATGAAAAAATCTAAATACAATACAGATCGCTTATGTGCAGAGGTACTTCCGGGCAGCTTAACCTCTTCCAGTATTCGATAGCTATGATAAACTTCTTTAATTAACTTTCTTGCCCTGATGTGATGCCTTGACCTTTTCCTCTTGTCGTTTGCCTTCACGTCATACTTTTGTAAGTTAAGGTTATATTCTCTACCGTTTAGTCCTGTTACTTTCAAAACAGTTCCTTAATTTGTTCGTATATAAAATCACAGATGTCAGGGTTTTCATTCAGGAATTCAGATAAATTATTTACCCCTTGAAACTTGAAGAATCTTTCAATGTCTTCATCTTTTTCTCCTACCTCGTTATCTTTTAATGCTTTAGCGATAACTGGGTGTTCCGTATTTTCAATAGCGCACTGAATGGTATACCAAGCTCCGGCTGTTTTGATAAACCTAAACTCACACGCAATTTGAACAACCTCTTGTACTTCATCCAATCCAATGCCATATTTAATCCAGCTTTCAGCAGTTGAGTTTGGTATTCCTCCAGCGTTGGAGGTTTTAATGTTCCAGTTGGCTATCTGTCCAACGTGAGGCCCAGTCTGAGCAGGAACCTGCCACTTGCCACGATGGGTAATAATCATATTAGTCCCAGCTTGGTATTGTAACATATTTCCGCAGTCTGCCATCTTCATTGGTGCAAACCTGCTACCGCTTGTATTTGCGATGTTATGCGTAATGCAAATGATGATTGTTTTATTTTTGGTAACAGATCCGCCGATACGCTTAAAGAACATTGATAGGAGTCTTGGTAGTGCGTTGCGAACTCCAGTTCTGACCTCGCCCTCTAACTCAATCTTGGGAACCATGTTAGACATAGAATCCACAATAATTAAACACTCAGGATCGTTGTTAATGTAGTACTCTATGATGTTTAAGAAGTCCTCTGCTGACAAAACTCTATCGTCGGTAGACTCAACAATAAGTATTTTGTCTGGGTCTAGCCCTTTTATGCCATCAAAGTTTTGCTTCGCCAATCGCCCTTCAGTGTTTGCGTAGATTATCTTTTTACCGAGAGCCTGACACTTGGCAGCAAAATGCAGTGCAGTGGTGGTCTTTCCACTCTTTGGATCGCCAGTCATAACTACACAACTGCCTTCTCTGAGTCCTCCACCGAGCGCAATATCTAGTGCTGGTGAAATACCTATAACCTGAAGGTTGTTGAGGTTTTCTAGAACTTCTGTTCCAGTCCTAACAACGTCACCATACGTGGAGACTACGCTACTGCTTACAACATCTTGTGTAAACTTATCTATCTTCTTCTTCCTTTTTGCCATCTAGCCCTCTCAATCTTTGCAACTTAGACTTACTACCGAACGAGGAAGACCTTTTCTTCGGTGCATCCTGTATATTTATAGTAGTAGAATCAGCCTTCTGTTGCTCAATTATTTTTTGATATTTAAGAATTACTTGGTCTAACTTCGGATAGCCAAGCGAATAAACGTGTTTAAGCTCTTTAGAATTTATAGCTTTGATAATAGCTGAACAGTCAAATTTTTTAATCAATCTGTTCGCTAAGATAATTTGATAAGAATAAGTTTTTTTCCACTTCTTGGTGTTCCAAAACTTATATGCTTGAGTACCTTCATTTTCTTTCTGTGCCATACGATTACACATTATCTCAGCTATGTACTGAGCGCATGTGCAGTATTCTCCAGTGGAAGGCGATATGTAGTTACTATTCTCTGTTCGTTTTTTTACCATGATATAACAACGCTTCTTGTATACATTCTTCAACATTATCTTTTGTTTTAATTTCTTCAATTAGCTCTGGAACCATCCACATTACTTTGTGAACTTCTCCATCAATAAGCCTTCCTACGGTTATGCAGTCTCGGCTTTGTTCTGCTCCTAGCCTACCCACCGTTGACCTAGATAGGTAAACAGCTTCTGCATCAGACACATCCGTTGGAACCTTATGGGACTTAAACTGCAACACCAATGTGTTAACATCACAACCTTTGGTGCTACAGTAGTCTTTTACTTCCAACCAAGATATAAGCCTTCCAGTATCATCTTCCTCTTTGAAGAATACTGTTTCACCATTGGAAAGCTCTGCACTGACCCAAATACTACTTTTATTTTTCCTGTAGTGAGGTAGCCAATTATCTCGTCCTGTAATTAACATTTATTTAGTAATCCTAGTGGTGCAACTTGTAAATCTGGGAGACACTGAAGATGCCTTTTTGTTTTCGTCAGAGACGCTAGATGCGTTCTCTGTCATGATAGCAACTCCCGGCTGTCGTGCGATTTGAGAACCAGCGGTCAGTCCTGCTCCATCCTTTTCCTTTAGCAGAGACACCTTTTTCTTGATCGTGGCTTTTGGCCTGTCAAGTGATTTGGCAATCTCGTCTACAGTATTGATTTTGTAGTGATGTTCAACATAAAATTCTTCCGCTTTTCCTAGTGGCCCTTTTTTAGTCATTTAAATAGCTCCTCTGTGCTTTTGTAAAATATAACGAATTATTTGTCTTTAAAAATAACATATAGAAATCAAAGGTTTCTTTGTTTACCTTTTTCATCTTTAATTCAATGTGTTCTTTTCTGGACGAATACATACCTGCCGGATTAAACGGTAGGTTATCATAAGTAGCAATCGAGTATGTAGTACTCGTACTAGTCTTTTTTTCTGCGTAAACCTTTTCCTTATCATTGGCAACTAACTCGCCAGCATTGCCAAATCTTTCATACTTAAACCTTTCTTTGTGCATCTTGTCTGTATCAGGATCTAAATATCTCATTTTTCACCCTTCATAATATAGTTTTGTTTCTGTTTAGGAGTCATCTTACTTATTTCAGATCTGCTGGCTGTTGCGTGCTTGCCATAAATCTGTTTCTCTGTTGGGCTAGACTTGGCTTTGTTTTCTTTCGCCTTTGTTTCTATTTCAGACTTTTTATAGTGCCCCATGTTTTTCGTGTTTCTATCTGCCAGTTGGCCTATAGTAGATACATTCTGAACAAATGCCCCACGTCCTCCAGAGATAACCCTAGATAAGGTTTCTTCACCACATTCATCGCAGTGAGTGAGTGGGTCATCCTTTATGGATTGTAACACATTATTAAGTTCATGTCCACAGTTATCACAAATATAATCATAATTAATCATAATACTCATCCTCTAGAGCCTCAAGGACTCTGCCAATTATCCCATTTCTTTGTATATCTTCGTAATATAGGCGGCTAACGCCCACACCCTCTATTCCCTCAAGCCTATCAACACATTCTAATAAGCCACTAAACTTTTTTATATCAGTTTGGCGTATGTCTCCATTGATTAAAACCTTAGAGTTTTCGCCCATTCTAGTTATAAACATTTTTATTTGCGCTAGAGTGCAGTTCTGTGCTTCATCTAGTATCATATACGCATCGTGAAATGTTGCACCTCTCATAACCTCAAGGGGTTCATACCTTATTCTACCATCATTAAAAAGTTTGCCGTAGTAGTCCCTGCCAAGAAAATGCTTTAGGTTTTCCTCCATAGGCAGTAAGTACGGTTTAATTTTTTCATCTAGTTCGCCGGGCAGTGAGCCAATATCTTGACCCGCACACACCAACGGTCTAGTCACTATGATCTGTTCTACTTCATTTCTGTACATATGATTTGCAGCTATGCCTGCGGCAATGTAAGATTTACCACTGCCAGAAGGCCCAGTACAAAATATGACATCGTTCTCTACTATGTCTCTTATATACTCTTTCTGATTGTCTGTTTTAGCAGTTATAGGTACTACTCTTCGTCGTTCATTCTTCTGCTTTTTATTGCGGGATTTTCGCATTTATAATCCTTCTTATTTGCCGCTGCTTCCAAAACCTCCCTCGCCTCTGTCGGAGTTTTGTAGCGTATCGACTTCTTGTAATTGAAATTGTGGAACTTCCTGAAACAGGATTTGTGCAATCCTATCGCCTTCCTTCACTTCTAACCAATCGTGACTTGTGTTGTATAAACAAACTCTTACTTCTCCCCTGTATCCAGAGTCTATTACTCCGGCCAATACATCAATACCCCGTTTAACAGACAGCCCTGATCTAGGCCATACTAGACCCACATAGCCTTCTGGTATCTCAAATGACACCCCTGTTCTGTATAACGCTCTCTGATTAGGAGCTAAGTTCCTGCTGTGACAACAGTATAAATCCCATCCAGCGTCAGACTGATTAGCCCTAGTTGGAATTATCGCATTTCCTTCTGTCTTCTTTACTTTAATTGTAAGTCCTGAAAATCTAGCGTCTGTCATAGTTTGATGTCTCCAAAGTCCATGTCCTCAAGGTCATTCGTACTTGCTCCAATTTTGTACGAAGTTATCTCATGCTCCTGTGGGGCTACCTGAACACCCTCGCTGTTTATCCACGGCTCTGTCCAGCCAGCGATTGGATTTCTCATACCAGAGTCGTGCGGTAGTTTGATTGTTTTTCTGCGACTCATGCAAAGCCAGTCAATATATTGATGAAGAACTGTTTCATTTAACCCAATAATAGACCCATCTTTAAATAGATACGAAGCCCATTTTTTCTCTTCTTCTGCTGCGCTTTCAAACATTTTAATCGCATCTTCTTCACACTCTTTAACAATATGAGTGAAGCCTTCTGATTTTTCTGTTCTAAGAATCTTTAGAATTTCCTGAGTGTTATACTGATGTACGGCTTCATCTCTTTTGATGAGCTTAACAATGTCCGCATTGCCTACCATTTTCTTGTTTTCAGCGAACGCAAAAGCGCATATGAAAGACACGTAAAATCTCACGGCCTCTAGGATATTAATACTAATTAATGTTAGGTAGATTTGTTTTTTAACATCGTCCAGTTTCTTGCTGTTGCTTAGCTTTCTTAGTTTGTCATATTCTTTAACTGCAACGTCCGCCCTAGCAACGATCTCTTTATCTGTTAGGCAGGAATCTAAAATATCGCTAGGATTTGGGTATACGTTTTTAATGATATAAGTATAGCTGTAACTATGTATCTGCTCAAAGAACTGCCAAACGTTGAGACAGGCTTCCAGCTCTGGATTTGATACGTACTCTTGGATAGTTGGTACGCCTCTACATATAACAGAATCCATCATCGTTTGATATTTGAGATTAGACGTAAAGATAAACCTTTCATTCTCAGACATAATTGAGTCATCCTTGAAGTCACTCCGGTCTTTCTTTAGCTCAATTTCCTCTGGTCTCCAGAAAAATTCTAATTGCTTTTTATAGAGATCAAAAAATACTGGATACTTGAATTTATCATATCTTTGTAAAGACAGGTCTTCCCCTAAAAACAGGGGCTGCTTGAGAGTGTCAACATTCATTTTATTCAAAATACTTTTCATTATATAGCGCAGGCTCCACCTTCACAAACTGGTTCTTGTTCTAACTTGCCATCTCCGTCTGGCGTGTTACAGTAATACAAATTCTTCACACCGTACTTATAGCTGGTGATATTATCTTTAATAATCTGGCTCAATGGGATTGATCCATCCTCGTGATGATCGTAGTTATAATACAGGTTTGCGCTTATGCTCATGTCTACAAACTTCTGTAGTACTGCTACAATCTTAATTATAGCATTGTTATCGCTCATGTCAAATGCTAATGTATAATATTTCCTACCTTTATGATAGTTCGGAACCAGTTGTTTTAGCACACCATTCTTTGCTTTTTTATAAGAAAGTAGTTGTCTTACTGGTTCGATACCATTAGTACTGTTCTGTATGACCGAGCTTGACTCGCAAGGCATGATTGCTGAGAGCGTTGAATGTCTAAGTCCAAACTCTTTTATTCGTCCTCTAAGCTCTTCCCAGTCCATGCTGTACTTCGGCTTGACAACATCATCAACTGCTTTTTTATACCAATCAATGGGTAAAAGACCTTTTGCATACTTTGTATCGCCAAATTTTTCACACGCCCCTAATTTTTCCGCTAGTCTGCAGGATGCGTCTAGTAGATACCATTGTATCTTTTCCATTGTGTCGTGTACTAGCTGGGGTGTTTTGGGGTCATCGTAGGTGAGCTTATTTTTAGCTAGGAATCCAGCTAGGTTTGTAACTCCAATTCCTAGCGATCTACGGTTTTTAGTAAAGTTTTCACCTGCTAGAACGGGATAGTCTTGATAGTCAATAACTGCTTCTAGCGATTCAACCGCATTTTTACATGCTACTCTAATATCCTTGTCGGAGTTTAGCTCACACAAATTTAACGCAGACAAAATGCAAATCCCAATCTCACCGTCAGGGTCGTCTACGGATTTTATTGGCACGGTTGGGTGTATGATTTCTTGACAAAGGTTACTCATGTGGACGGGTATATCCCAAGAGCCGTTCTCATTACAATTATCAATATTCATGCTATATATACGCCCAGTCTCAAGCCTTTCTCTCGCAAACACTTCTGCTAGTTTTCTAGCGCTTATTTTCTTCTTCATCTTGATTGTTCTTGAGTTCTCATATTTGATATACAACTCTTCAAACTTTTTATTGTTTCCGAAGGCTTCGTATAAACCCTTTGCTTCGTGAGGGCTAAAGAGCGTTATATCTTCATTCTTAATGAGTCTGTCATAAAAAAGTTTACAAAATTGAATTGAGTAATCTAACTTCCTAACTCTATTATCGTCAGTTCCTGCATTATTCTTTAGGACTAATACATCTTCAATCTCATAATGCCAGAATGGAATATGAACAGTAGCAGAGCCTCCTCGTAAGCCGTTTTGGGAAGTTGCCTTTACAGCAGATTCAAAAATCTTGAGGTAGGGTATCAAGCCAGTATGGATTACTTCTCCACCTCTAATGGGTGAGTTGATTGGTCTAACTCTGCCAGCATTAAGCCCAATGCCAGCCCTTCTAGCAGTGTACTTGCCTACGGCGTGAACACTTGAAAAGATACCGTCTAGATCGTCGTCTACATCCACAAGAACGCACGAAGCGAACTGTTTAATGGTTGATCTAACGCCAGCCATAATGGGGGTGGGTAGATTTACTTTGAAAGCGGAATAAGAATCATACGCTTCCTTTACTCTTGAAACCTTATTTTTATATCCAGCAAATAAGCATATCGCTATGCACATGTAGGCAATCTGAGGTGTTTCGTATATAATGCCAGTTGTTCTGTTTTTGATTAAATACTTATCAATAAGCTGTTGTAACCCAGAGTAGGTGAATTGATTGTCTCTATCATGTTTAATGTATTCAGACAGTTCTTGTATTTCTTCTTCTGTCCAACCATCCAGCATAGCCATGTCATAGATTCCATTGTCTATCATTAGGCAGATGTGATGGTATAGATTTGGAGGCGTGGTTGCGTGTTTCCACACACTCTTTCTTAATGACATGTTAAGCAATCTAGCCGCAACATACTGATAGTTGGGCGTTGCTTCGGAAATTAAGTCGCTGGCGCTTTTTATGAGAATCTGATGTATCTCGTCCGTTGATATTTTATCTCTCACAGAGAGGTTCATGTTCATTTCTATATCAGATAAGGAAACCCCGTTTATTCCTTCTGTAGCCCATTCAACAACTTGGTGTATCTTTTCAACATCGTAGAACTCTAGATCACCGCTTCTTTTAGTAACTTCCATTTATGCGTACCTCGGTGTGTAAAAAAAACTCGCCCCAAGCGAAAGACTTGAAGCGAGTATAATAAACTTATAATTTTTCAATCTTCATATGTCAAGCTCATTGTACCATAGCAATGCTATATTGCAAGCAAAAAAATTAATCTTCTTTGTTATTTTTTGCCCACTGAGTTGCTGTTCCAAGCAATAGTGTTGCAATAGGTACAATCAAAGCGGTAGATGCTCCCCAGTCAACGTTTCCAACCTCTGCACCTAAGTAAGTTAGGCCAGCAGCTAGGGAAACGAAAAGGGTGTTGAGGCCGAGCTTCTTTAGATCAGCGCCATTTAGCGTATACTTTTTAGAACCCATAATAAAATCCTTTCTAAGCCTCTGATAGGCTTATTAAAAAACCTCCTTGTTCATTGTCATTTAACCTGTAAGGATAACCTGTCATCCTTATATCCATTCCATCGGAGGTCGTAACTTCTACTGAAAATTTCCTATTCATATTTAAACATGACTCAAACTCTTTCATAAAGTCTTCTCTTTCGTCTTCATGTACATAGGTGAGCCAATCGTAACCCTTTACGTCTGTCAGGTTTTGCCCTGTCATATGGTAAAATGGTTCATTCGTCCAGATTAGTTTGCCTTTTTTATCTGTTTCAAACAGCGCTGTGTTACTATAGTGTAGCCCAGCTTTAGTTCTTTGTTCTATTATCTTTTGTCTGTTTTCTATTCTTTCACACGTGCCGGTCAAACTTATTACAGCATCTTTTAAGCTAGAGCCGCCGTTACATGTTATTTCTTTTTCTATGTTGTCTATAGACTGCACAACTTCTTCATGCTTGTCTATAAATTTCATTGCGGGTCTTAATACCTTTACCCAGACAGCCCCCAAAAAGGTCATCAAACTGCCTAACATGGTGCATAATAGTGTTAAATCTTCTATTGACATGTTTACAACCCTGAGAAAAAATAAGCAGCCTACCCCTAACGAGAGGGGCAAACTGCTATAATACTAAACCTAAATTAGCTTTCATACGTTTCAGGTGATTTGAATTGATCCGATTTAGGATTCTTACCACCTTGCATGTAGTTGATAGGCGCTGGGTGAGTCCACGGACTCAGAGCGTTTCTATCTCCAGAAGAAGCAATAGTTCCGTTACCGGAAGGTGCGGCGTAGGTATATGATAAACCTGCGTCTGCGCCTTTGGTTCTTTCTGGATGAATAGCTGTTGAAGGTTGAGCAAGTACATCAATAGATGTGCTGGCTCCAGAACCTGCTGCGACATTCGTGATTTTGTCAGCCACACCGTCATATCTCCAGTCAGAAGCTGGGATTGAAAGTTTTGTGCTGGCACTGTTATTGATCTTAGTAGCGTAGCCACGAATCAAGAACTGAGGATCACTAGCTGTTGGTTGATAAGCGAAAGTACCTCCTGAGCTTGCTATTGCATTAACAACACCAAACTGACTGTCGGTTCCCACTCCAGCGCCATCATTTAAATTGATCTTCGCA
>MDTG01151956.1_pt1 | contig 17290 bp, 17 predicted proteins | sample 811421 | NCBI WGS metagenome assembly MDTG01 (sample SAMN05326645, study PRJNA326480) | marine metagenome | isolation source: seawater | place: Pacific Ocean: South East | collected 2011
CATGCATACAATTAAGCCTCTTGATTTAAAATGCCTAGAAAAAGTTTTTAACACATCATCATTAGTAGTCTCACTTGAAGAGCATACAATAATTGGCGGTCTTGGATCAGCAATATCTGATGCCTATGCAGAGCACGGTTGGAAATCAAAATTTGCTAAGATTGGTTTACCAGATAAATATGTTCCAACAGGAGAATATTCTTTTGTTTTAGATGAGGTAGGATTAAATTCAGAAAGTGTATTTAAGTCTATTAAAAAACTTTTAGGATAAAAATAATGTCAGAAATCATCTTAATTTATGGTTCTGGAGGTCTAGGGGTAGAAATCCTAGATCTTGTTCAAAGAACTAATGAGCATAAATCAAAGAGACCTATATTCGTTGATGATATTAACTTTGGACAAACAGTTTGCAACATAGATGTAATAGATTTTGATACAGCAATTTCACAATATTCAGGGACTGAAATGATAATTGCTAATGGGGAACCAGAGGGAAGATTGTTAATGTTCAATAAGTCAAAAAAAGCAGGTTTTAAAATGCCAGCAATTATTGATGATACAGCTACAATTTCAAATTATTCAACTATTGGAGAGGGATCAATAGTATGTGCAAAGTCAACAATTGCAGCAAGAAGCATGATAGGAAAGAATGTTCTTATTAATATTCAAACAATTGTTGGCCATGATGTTGAAATAATGGATAATACTGTACTAGCATCTATGGTAAATATTGGCGGTGCTTCAAAGGTTGGAGATGGTTGTATGTTGGGTATGGGGGTGACTGTTCGTCCAAAAACAACTATAGGCGGGGGTTCTTTAGTTGCTTTTTCCTCATCAGTTTTTTCCGATTTACCTGAAAATGTTATTGCCGTAGGAAATCCTGCTAGAGTAAGTAGAAAAAATGAAAAAAAAGCTAAGAGTTAGGAGCATTTATGAAAGAAGAAAATAAAGAAAAATATAATCAAGCTTTTATTGAGGTTCTGTCTCTTGACTTAGGCCAGCTAAATGAAGAACTAGAATATCAAAGTGTACCTACTTGGGATTCAGTTGCTCACATGACTTTGATGGCTGAACTTGAAGATATCTTTGACATCGAGCTTGAAATGGATGACATAGTTGATTTTGGAACATACATGACTGGATTTGAGACAATGAGGAAGTATGGTGTAGACATCTAGAAATGGATTTTTTAAAGAAGTCATTTGCAAAAAATGCGCAAAGTCCTTTTCTGATTGGCAATATTAATGTTACGTACGAGCAATTTCACCAAAACATAGTCAAAAACATCCCCCTTAAGGAAAAAAATCTGGCACTTGTATCCGTGAGTGAAGGATTTGATGCATTGTCGATATATCTTGCATGTCAACTTCAATCTGTGGTCCCAATTATGCTGCCCGAGCAGCTAAATGAAAATGAGCTAAATAGATATATTAAAAAATATAAACCAGATTATATTTTTACTAAAAATAATTTTAAAAAGATAGATATGTATTCCATAAAAGATCAATCATCTCTAAGAAATGATTTTTTTTTATATGAATCAAATTCCTCAAAGAAACACAATATAAAGAATACCGCATTACTTCTTTCAACATCGGGATCAACTGGAGATCCAAAGCTTGTAAAACTTACTGAAAATAATATTGAGACAAATACAAATGCAATAGTTGGTTCCCTCAATTTAAGAGAAGAAGATACTACCGCTATTTCTCTCCCACTAAATTACTCTTTTGGTCTTTCAGTAATTCACTCACATATTCTCGCAGGAACAAAGATCATTATCACTGATCCATCAATATTGTCTAAGTCTTTTTGGGAGGATATTTCTAAATATGATATTAGATGTTTATATGGCGTACCCTATCAGTTTGAGATTTTTAAGAAGTTTAAGGTATTCTCAAAATTGCCAAAGAGATTTAGATTTTTTGCTCAAGCAGGTGGAGCTATGGATGCAAGCTTAACTAAATGGTTTCTTGATCAATCAATTGAGAATAAAAGAGATATTTATATCATGTATGGACAAACTGAATGCTCACCAAGAATTTCATCTTTCAACATTACAAAAAATCCAAATAAAATTGGAAGTGCTGGAAAAGCAATAGAAAATTGTAATGTCTTTTTAGATAGCAATTCAAGTGAGGGCGAACTATTAATAAGAGGAAAAAATGTTTTTTCTGGATATGCACAATCTATTGACGAACTTTATTCAGAAAAGGTCAGTAATAAAACTCATCATTCAGGAGATATAGGCTTTATAGATGAAGATGGATTTATATTCATAACTGGAAGGGCAAAAAGATTTGTAAAAGTCTATGGTCATAACATTAATCTAGATCACTTAGAATCAAATCTTAAAAGTGTTTATACTGAAATAGCTATTGTTGGCAGAGATAATCATATTACTGTTTTTCACACAGGAGATGACAGAAATGGCGAATTACTTAATGCTGAGATAGAAAATATTAAAACTGTTAATACAAGGGCAATCAAAGTTAAAAAAATTGGCAATATTCCCAGACTATCAAATGAGAAAGTTGATTATCAGAAACTAGAAATTTATTTATGAAACCTTTTAATTTAGAGCCCAAAAATAAATCAGAAAAAATTCTTTCAAAGATGATTGATTTAACAAAATTTCATTATCAAAATTGTGGCTTCTACAGAAACTATTTGAATTCTCTTGAGGCTGAAATAGATAATATCTCTTGTATTGAAACTATCCCATATCTACCAGCAAGATTCTTCAAGGAGTTTTCAATAAGTAGCTCAAATAACTCTGTTGCAGTTGCAAAATCTTCTGGAACCAGCGGACAAGCCTCAAAAATAAATTTGAATCATAAAACTATGCTTGCGCAGAGTGTTGCATTGAATTCAATAGTTAGTTCTTTTGTTGGATTAAAAAAAAGACCAATGCTAATAATAGACAAAGAATCAGTAGCTCAAGATAAATTAAGTTTTAATGCAAGAGGAGCTGCCGTGCTAGGGTTTCAAAAATTTGGAGACCCCATTTATTTTGCTTATGATCAAAATGGTGAAATATTAACCAAGTCTATAAATAAATTTTACAAAGATGTCTCTGATTTTAATTCTGGCCTTATATTTGGTTTTACATCAAAAGTTTGGGAATCTTTAGAGGAAATCAAAGTAATTATAGAGCCTAAGAAAAATGCTGATATGCTATTGATTCATGGAGGAGGCTGGAAGAAGCTTGAGAATCTAAAAATAAGCAATAAAGATTTTTGTGATGCCGCTCAAGATACTTTTGGATCTTGCTCAGTACATAATTATTATGGAATGGTAGAACAAACTGGATCAATTTTTTTTGAGTGTGAGCATGGGAAAATGCATGCATCTTCATTTTCTGAAGCCATTGTTCGAGATGTTAATACCCTTGAGCCTTTGAAGCATGGACAAGATGGAGTTATTCAAGTTTTTTCAACTCTACCTGAGAGTTATCCCGGACATAGTATTCTCACAGAAGATTTTGGAAGAGTTAGTAAAGATGAGAAGTGTAAGTGTGGAAGATTCGGAACAACAATAAAAATTGATGGAAGACTTCCTGATGCAGAAATAAGGGGATGCAGTGATGTATACAATTAGCTCATCACTGTCTGATACTAAGATAATCTCAGGAGACATAGAATGTCTTAATAAAGGAAAGATTTGTGAGGTCTTTAATGATGATATTATTGATTTCTTTTCAGATCTTTCAAAAGAAATACTTAAAAACAAAGATGCAAAAGAGTTCTCTGACTTGGTCACTTTTGCATTCTTTTGCAGAAGAGCCTCATTATCAAAATTAAAAAAAAGTTTTAAAACTAATCATATTAGGATCGGATGGGGAGGTGCAATCCATATAACACCCTCAAATGTTCCTATTAATACAGCCTATTCCTTTTTGTTTTCTTCTTTATCAGGAAACATAAATATTTTGAGGATACCTTCAAATTTTTATCCCCAATTAGAAATATTTTTTAATTCAATTAATGATCTATGCAATAAAAATAAGTATAAAAAGGTTAAAAATACTTTTTGCTTTATTCAGACTCCCAGAAATGGGATTTTATTAAAGGAATTTTTGAATAAGTCTGATATTAGGATTGTTTGGGGAGGAGATAATACGGTCAATGATATTAGGTCAATTCAATCTAAACCTGGATCAATTGAGCTAGCTTTCCCTGATAGAAAATCAATCTGCATAATTGATACACAGTCAATATCACTTCTGAGTAATAAGGAATTAAATCAACTAACAGATAAATTTTACAATGACACTTTGTTAATTGACCAAAATGCATGCTCCTCACCAACCACTATTATTTGGCTTGGTAAGAAAAAAGTTAAAGATACTTCTCTACGTTTTTGGGATTCAGTGAGGAGATCTGAGCTGAGAAATGGCCCAATTGGAGTCAAGAAGTATATAGATAAGATGGTTAATTTAGCAAATGAAATACAGAGTGATGAAAATCCTGATCTTAAGTTTAAGGAATTTGGTCTTGGAACCACTGTTCAAAAAAGTACACAAAAAGAAATAAATCATAATTTAGAAAAATTTAATTTAGGGCGTTATCTTGAATATGAAGTTGAAAACCTAGAGTTTTTGGAAACTATTATTTCAAAAAAGACTCAGACGATTACATACTTTGGAATCAATCCTGAGGATATTTCTGAATTGGTAATTAATCATGGATTAAAAGGAATTGACAGGATTGTTCCTATTGGCAATGCTCTTGATATGGGACTAATATGGGATGGAAAAGATTTAGTAAAAAATTTGTCAAGAATAATAAGTATTTATTAGGAGGTAAATAAAATGAGTGAGAGAAAATTATCATATGAGGAGCTATTAAAGTTCCAACCCAACAGATATCCATTTTTAATGATTGACGTTGTAACGGATGTTTCGCCGGGAAAATATGCAAAAGGTTTTAAGAATTTAACCATGAATGAATGGTATTTCCCAAAACATTTTCCTGGACATCCAAATATGCCCGGCGCACTTCAGCTTGAAGCACTTGCACAAATGCTAACAGTAGCAATTACCTCTCAGGAAGGTTTAGAAGGCTCAGTTACTCATGCTCTTCAACATACAGTAAGGTTTAGAAAAGAAGTAATTCCTGGCGATCAGTTTATCATTGAGGCAAAGGTCGACTCTTGGAAAAGGGGTGTTTGTAAGGGATCAGCAATTGGGATGACAGATGGAGAAATTGCATGTGAAGCAGATATGATGATTACCATCCCGGATATATTAGAGCAATACTTACCTCCAAAGTAAAATTTAAAATGTCTTCAGATACTGATTCATATGATGTAGTCATTGTGGGAGCTGGTGCTGGTGGTGCATCTGCTGCTTGGGCGTATGCAAAATTAGGAAAAAAAGTTTGTTTAATTGAAAGAGGTGACTGGCCTTTAAAAATGGATTATCCAGGCAACTTTATTGATTGGGAAAGGAGGAGGCATAATGAGTTTTCCTATGATCCAAATATAAGACAGAACAAAGCTGATTACTTAATTGATAATTCCAAATCTTCAATTAGGGCTGCTAACTTTAATGGTGTTGGAGGAAGTACCGTATTATATTCAGGACATTTTCCAAGGTTCCACCCGAGTGATTTTCATACACAATCTCTCGATAAGGTTGGAGATGATTGGCCAATAAAATATGAAGATTTATTACCCTATTATGAATTGAATGATAAAAATATGAATGTTTCTGGTCTTGTAGGTGATACTGCTTATCCAGATATGCAACCATTAAGTAGGCCTATTCCAATTGGAAGCTATGGAAGTACTCTTGGGAAAGCATTCAATGATCTTGGATGGCACTGGTGGCCTTCTTATTCAGCAATTTCAACGACTTCTAATTCCGGTAGAGTACCTTGCCAAAATATAGGGCCTTGTAATACAGGGTGTCCCTCTGGAGCAAAATCAAGTGTAGATGTAACTTATGTTCAGTCTGCAATCAAATTAGGCGTTAAAGTTTTAGTAAATAGCCCAGTCTTAGACTTAATTTCTAATGAAAGCGAAGTAAAAGGCGTTTTAGCTAAAGTCGATGGAAAAACAACTAAGATTTTGGCAAAGATAGTAGTAGTTGCATGTAATGCCATTGGGACAGCAAGGCTTCTTCTATCGCACGTTAGTACACTAGAAAAAAAAATACAGAAAAATATCTCAGATCATTTGGGAAAAAATTTAATGCTCCATCCTCTTGGATATGCTGAAGCAATCTTACCTCATCCAACAGATGTTAATTCAGGACCACAAGGCTGTTGTATCTTTAGCCACCAATTCTATGAAACTCAAAAATCAGCTTCCTTTAAGAGAGGATACACAATGCATGTTCTAAGAGGTTCAGCAGGAGTTGACGATGTAATAAGAGGCATTGATCGATCTGATATTAGATTTGGAGAATCATTTATAAAGAATTTTAATGACACAAAAGATCGTATGGCAGTTATGACAATAATCTGTGAGGATCTACCGAGAAGATCTAATGAGGTTTACTTAACTGAAAAAACTGATAGAGATGGATTAAAGGTCGCTGGCATTAAATATGAATTAGATGAAAACACAAAAAAAATGCTTTCAAATGGATTAGGTAATGCTAAAAAGCTTTTCAAGGCTGCTGGCGGAAAGAGAATTCGGGTAACAGGACCTGTTTCAGATGCAGGCTGGCATATACTTGGAACAGCAAGAATGGGAGATGACATATCTAATTCAGCAACATCAAGAATTGGTGAGGTGCATGGCCTCAAAAGGCTCTTTATAGCTGATGGAAGCCTGTTTACAACTTCATCAGGAGTTAATCCGGCATCAACTATTCAAGCTTTAGCTTTATATGTAGCTGAAAACTCAAGTCAAAAATATTTAGGATCTAAGGATTTGTTACATGAAGTTGATTGAAGGTATTTTAGCAATTCTCCCAGGTGATAAAGATTTTGGATATGCCCCATTTAATCAGGATATGCTAGAAATACTTAAAAAGAATTCAACTTTATGGGCGTGGGCAGAAGAGAATTATGAATCTTATATTGATAGCCAAGATATAAATGCTGAATATCTTGGTCTTATGGAGGGTTTTTTTATTTATTTGAGACAGAAAGACTCTATAAAGTTTAAACAATTTAGATTTGACTTAATTGAGACATATTTCAAAAGCAATCAACATAAAAGTGCTTCAGTCAGACCACCAAACGATCCTGAAAATGTTATTATTTTTGAGGATATCGAGTTTGACTTGCTTGAACCAGTCCTTGAAAGAGGTCCTATTTGGAGAATTGTAGATAATGAAGAAGAGTAGAAAAGTTTTTATAACAGGAGCGGGGAGAGGCTTAGGTTTTGAGACGGCGATTGCATTGCTTAAAAGCAGTTGGAGTGTAGGTATTTGCATTAGAGAGTCATCACTTACAAACTTTGATAAACATGAAGAATTAATTGCTAAAACTGGTAGCCAGATATTTATTGCAGACCTATGTGATGAAAAACAAGTCCAAGAATTAGCTAAATCTGTAAAAAACTGGTGTGATGGCTCTTTAGATGGACTAGTTAATAATGCTGGTATTGCTCATGGTGGCCTAATTCAGGGAACTCCATTATCGGAAGTTAGAGATGTTTTTGATGTAAACTTCTTTGCTGTTATAAGCATAACCCAAAGACTTTTTCGATATCTTAGAAAAGCTGAAAAATCCTCAATAATTAATATTTCTTCTATTAGCAGTTTGATACCTGAGTCTGGACAGATTGCTTATGGTGCTTCAAAAGCAGCTTTAAACTCTCTAACAAAATCAATGGCCCAGGAATATAGAAGGAATAACATTAATGTCAATGCTATTTTACCTGCTGCTATAGATACTGGAATGTCCTCGGAAATGTCTCAAAAATCAATTTCAGAACAAACTAGCTTAATGGCTCATAAAGAATTAATTGAATCAAATGATGTGATTGAATTAATATTATTTTTATTGGAAAACCGAGCGCAATCAATCACTGGACAACTCATAAGAGTTGATAATGGTATAATCTTTTAATCTCTTAAAAATTAATAAATTGACCTACACCGCAAAAAAACTAAAGAAATTAAAATATTTTTTTGGTAAGCCATCTAATTTAGGTGACCCAATTTTATTCAACTCAATGCCAAAAGCAGGCACTAATCTCATTGAAATAATCGCAATCGAGGCTGGTTACAAAAGGGGGCTTGCTAGATGTGTTGTAAATGATACATTGAAATGGACTTTTCTAAGAGCAAAAAAGGGCACTTTCTATTTATGTCACTTACCCCAAGTTGATTACTTTAGAAATACTCACTTTAAATCGGTATTTGTAGAAAGAAACCTATGGCAATGCATTCGTTCTTATATAAACTATATGTTTATAGATAGGAATCATAAAGCCAGCTCCTTTATAAGAAACTCATCCAATCCAGCGAGCGCTATCGAAGCTTTAGTGTTTTCAAACAAAAACCCAAATGGTATTTCATTAATAGAAGAGTATTTATTATTTAATAAAACTGAAGAAGATATATATGATGCAAGGATAAGTTATGATGGACTGGTTAATAAAGATCACAAAAGTATAGATAGTTTATCAAAAGTCCTATCCATAGATACTATCAAGATGGAATCAGTATTAGACAACTCATTAAAGCAGGATAATCCAACAAAAAATAAGGGTAAAATTTCAATCTTTAATAACATTAGTTTAGATTTTGAGGAGAGTCTAAAAAATAAAGTTGAAGAATTCAAAACTTAAATTTCATTCAATGGATCATAATAAGAAATCAAGAGTGTTATTTATCCTTCATGCAACACCACCGATGCATGGAGCAGCTATAGTTGGAGATATAATTTGTAATAGTGAAAAGATAAAGTTATCTTTTGATAGTAAATTTATTTTTATAAGTTCATCAGATCTAATAAGCGATATTGGAAAAGTGTCCCTTAAAAAAATCATTTCATCAATTAACCTTTTTATAAAAGTTTTTTTTTGTTTACTAATCCATAAGCCAGATAAAATATACTTTACTCCGTCATCAAGTGGGATTGCGTTTTATAGAGATTTTTTGATATCTTTTTTATGGAAATTTTTTTCATTTTTTAGAAAAATTGAAATCTTTTATCATTATCATGCTCGCGGCATAGAAAAATTTAGTTCGTCATCAAAAATAAAACAAATAACAACTAATTTTTTTATGAAAAGAGTGAATATTATACTTCTTGATTCTTTACTTAAAAATGAACTCAAATATATTAAGACTTTTAATAAAGTCTTTTTTCTTCCAAATGGGATTTCTGATCAAATAAGCGATGAGGAGTTTCAATCTTCCTGCCAATTAAAATATTCTGATCCAAAAAAAATAAACATCCTCTTCCTTTCTCACATGATGAAAAGTAAAGGATTTGATATAGTGCTTGAGCTTGCAGAAAAACTGAAAAATGAGGATTTACACTTTCATTTTGCAGGAAATTGGAAAAATGATAATGACGAATCTTTCTTTTATGAATTCATAGAAAAAAATTCTTTAAGCGATTCAATTACATATCATGGTTTTGTAGCTGGAGATGCTAAGAAACTTCTTTTTTCTAAATCACATATTCTTGCATATCCTTCAAGAGAAGATGCCTTTCCATTAACAGTTCTAGAATCTTTATCTTTTGGTTTGCCAGTTATATCGAGCTCGGTAGGAGCAATATCATCGATAGTAAATGATAAATGTGGAAAGACAGTTCATAATATAAATGATTACAAAGATTGTTTTTCACTTTCTTATAAGGATTTTTTAAATATATCTTCAGCTATTAGCTGTAGAAATGAATTTCAAAAAAAATATTCAATCAATACATTTGAAAGCAGATTTATAGGTATTTTAAAGAATTAATTATCATATAAATACTTACACAAATTATAAAACTCTCTGCTTGCTGTGATATAAACAAAAGTGATAAGGTTGATAAAAATAAATCTTAATTCAGATTTAAATTAATTTTATGAAAAGTTTAGTTGTTGGTGGAGCAGGATATATTGGATCTCATTGTGCAATAGAATTATTGAATGCGAACCATGACATTACTATAATTGACAATCTTTCTAACAGCTCAAATTCAGTAATTGAGAATATAAAGAAGATCTCAAAAAGAAATTTCAATTTCTTTGAGGGTGATATCTTAGATAATGCTTTTTTAAGCGATATTTTTAATGCCAACGAGTTTGATGCTATTTTTCATTTTGCTGGAAAAAAAAGTGTTAATGAGAGCATCCAATTACCCTTAAGTTATTACAAAAATAATCTTGTAGGAGCATTTAACATAATTAAACATGCAATCAATTACGAAGTTTCTAATTTCATATTTTCATCTTCTGCAACAGTTTACTCCCCAGATGCGAGCATGCCTGTCAATGAGGATTCCTCTACAGGAACCATTCAAACACCTTATGGAAGATCAAAAAAACAAATCGAGGAAATACTAACAGATATTGTTACTTCAGGTATAAAACTTAATGTAGCTATTTTAAGATATTTTAATCCAGCTGGCGCTCATCCCTCAGGACTAATTGGAGAGTCTCCAAAAGGAAAACCAAATAATTTGGTACCCATTGTTTCAAAAGCTGCTGCAGGCTTAATAGATGAAATACTTATTTATGGTGATGATTATAAAACTAAGGATGGCACAGGGGTTCGTGATTACATTCATGTTGTTGATTTAGCAAAGGGGCACATCAGCGCCCTAGAAAAGATTATCTCCTCCTCAGGTATTAATACCTGGAACTTAGGAACTGGATATGGTGTTTCAGTCATGGAACTAATTTCAGCTTTTGAAGAAGAAGTTGGACACCCTTTAAAAAAAACAATTACTAAAAGAAGGGAGGGGGACAGAGCAATATGTTATGCAAATGTAAAAAAATCAAAAAAAGAATTGAACTGGATTGCAGAAAAAGGAATCGCAGATATTGTCAAGGATTCTTTGAGATGGGAGCTGAATAGACCAAAATTCTTATGAGTGAAGAAAAATTAAATTCTAATCTTAAAGTTGGTTTATTGGTAGACGATTCCGAAATGCCGATATTTGCTTGGCACTTAATAGAAGCAGCAAAAAAATCATCAAAATTTTCAATTGAATGCTTAATAGTTCAAAAACGAAAAGAAAGTCTCAAATCTAGAATATTTAATAAATATAAACAGTTTGGTTTATTGTGGACAATAAGCAGAATATCATTTCAATTAATCTCTAAATTTGAATTCTTTTTTTTAAAAATTTTTTTTGATTTCAAGGATATTTATACAGAAAAGCCGCTTAAATTTTTTGATGGCAAGAAAATTGAAGTTACACCAATAACAAATTCAACTGGCTTCGTTTATAGATTCAGTGATGAGGATATTATGAAAATTGACTCAAAAAATCTTGATGTTCTTATTAGATGCGGTTCAGGGATCCACAAGGGAAAGGTATTAGAAGTTTCTAAGTATGGGGTTTTGTCATTTCATCATGGCGATAGTCTGAATTATAGGGGGAGCCCAGCTGGTTTTTGGGAAGCTTTAGAAGGAGAAGATACAACTGGCTTTGTTATACAAAAATTAACTAATGAGCTTGATGGGGGAAAAATTGTTTTCAAAGGTGCTATCAGTACTAGAAATACATTCATACTCAATCAGCAAGCGATATATTTAAAATCTCTTCCATTTATGGTGAAAGTCCTTGAAAACTTATCATCAAGAAGAAGTCTTAACTTTATTGATGATATTCAGATTTACTCAAGTCCACTTTATAAACCACCAATGATAAATTCTCAGATAAGGTATATTTATATTCTTATTAAAAGATTTCTAAGAGTTCTTTTAAAAAGATCATTTGGATACAAACAAAGATGGAGAGTAGCATATAAATTTAAAAAAGATTGGAAGAAGTCTGTACTTTGGAGATTTAAAGAAATCAAAAATAAAAAAGGAAGATTCTTTGCAGATCCTTTCCCAATAACCTTCAACAATAAGTCTTATATTTTTGTTGAGGACTATTTTTATAAAACAAAAAAAGGGAAAATATCAGTTCTTGAGGTAGAAGAGAATGACTATAAGTTCCTAGGAACTGCACTTGAGGAGGATTTTCATCTCTCTTTTCCGTTCTTATTTAAAGTTAAAGATGATCTCTATATGCTACCTGAGACAAGTCAGTGTTCAGAAATTAGGCTATATAAATGTGATGAATTTCCATTCAAGTGGAGTTTCCATAAAACACTTATGTCAAATGTTAATGCGGTAGATTCAATGATTTTAAAAAAAGATAATTTTTGGTTCATGATTACAAATATTGATTCCTCCGATTTGAATGAGTTTGAGTCAGAGTTACATGTCTTCTATTCAGAAAAATTTGATTCTGGAAATTGGAAAGAGGTTGGAGTAAACCCTACAAAATTTAATCCAAATTATTCAAGAAATGGAGGACTTTTAATGGATGGAGATAATATTTACAGAGTATTTCAGAAACAATCTTTTGGTATATACGGAGCAGGTATGGGCATTGCACAGATACTAAATCTTTCTCCAGAAATCTATGAAGAAAAGAAATTGACCGAAATAAAATCTATTTTTAATAAAAAAGCCTTTTCCACTCATACCATGAATTCAAAAAATGGGCTTACTGTAATTGATTTTGCTGTAAAAGAAAGATAGCAGTTTATATGATTAGTCTAAAAAACCTTAACATTTATAATAAGGATATTAATACATGCGTAGATGAGTTCATCAAAGATGCCAAAGACTCTAGAGCTTGTAATATTCTGTCATGTATAAATACACATTCCTATGTTATTGCTAAAAGAGATATTTCTTTTGCAGCAGCACTTAAGAAGTCAAAATGGCTAATACCTGATGGTATAGGAATTGTTATGGCATCTAAATTATTTCCAAAAAAAATCAAAAATAGGCTAACCGGGCCGGATTTTTACGATTCAACTATGACAAAATTAAATGAAGCTCATGGATCTGTTGCTTACATAGGTTCCACTGAAGAAAACCTAAGAGAAATAAGAATTAAAGTAAATAAGAATTATCCAAATATAAAGATTTTAACTATGATATCTCCACCTTTTCAACCTGAATTCAAGGGCGAAATAAACGATAGTATGATCAATAAAATAAATATACATTCACCCGATATTCTTTGGGTAGGTATGACAGCTCCAAAACAGGAAAAATGGATATTTGATAACCAAAAAAAATTAAGTGTTGGGGCGGCAGCTGCAGTTGGCGCTGTGTTTGATTTTGCAGCAGGAAATATAGCAAGAGCACCTCTATGGATGCAAAGATATAATTTGGAGTGGCTTCACAGATTCGCAAAGAACCCATTAAGATTATCAAGTCGGATCTTTATATCAATACCTATGTTTTTTTTATACATTGCATATGAAAAATTTTTTCTTTAATTTCTTTCTATCAACAAGAGTCATTTATAATAAGATTAGTTTGGATTTTTTTTTAATCATATAGGTAAGAATTTTTTATGAAAAAAGCTCTAATAACAGGCATTACTGGTCAAGATGGATCTTATTTAGCTGAACTTTTGTTAGAAAAAGGCTATGAGGTTCATGGAATCAAGCGAAGATCTTCACTTATAAATACTGACCGAATAGATCATCTTTATGAAGATGTTAATAAAAAAGATGCGAGGCTCATTCTCCATTACGGAGATATGACAGATTCTTCAAACCTTATAAGGCTTGTTTCAGAAATTGAACCGGATGAGATTTATAACTTAGCTGCACAAAGTCATGTTGCAGTAAGTTTTGACTCACCGGAGTACACGGCTGATGTTGACGCGTTGGGTACATTGCGACTTTTGGAAGCCATAAGATTCTTGAATTTTCAAAATAAAACAAAGTTTTATCAAGCATCAACTTCAGAATTATATGGACTTGTTCAAGAGGTTCCTCAGTCTGAAAAAACACCATTTTACCCAAGATCACCCTATGCAGTTGCAAAGTTATATTCATATTGGATAACTGTTAATTATAGGGAGGCATATGATATTTTTGCTTGCAATGGAATCTTGTTTAATCATGAATCTCCAAGGAGAGGTGAAACTTTCGTAACAAGAAAGATTACAAGAGGTCTTTGCAGCATAGCTCTGGGCTTAGAAAAATGTATTTATATGGGTAATATAAATAGTTTAAGAGATTGGGGGCATGCTAAGGATTTTGTCAGGATGCAGTGGATGATGCTTCAGCAGGAAAAACCAAAAGATTATGTCATTGCTACGGGCGTTCAATATTCTGTTAAAGATTTTATAAAATTGACTGCAGAGGAGCTCGGAATTTCTCTCAGATTTGAGGGTGAGGGACTCGAAGAGATCGCAAAAGTAGTTGAAGTAAAAGGAGATAAAGCTCCAGCAATAAAAGTTGGAGATATTATTATTAGGATAAGTTCAAAATATTTCAGACCTTCAGAAGTTGAAACACTTTTAGGAAATTCAAAGCTTGCAGAAAATGATTTAGGTTGGAAACCAGAAATCTCTATAAAAGAAATAGTTAAAGAGATGGTTCAAGAGGATTATCAAAACTTCCGACGCTTATCAGTTCTCTCAGAGCATGGGCTAGATGTCCCAAAGCCTTTAGATTGAATCAAATGTCTCTCTCGCTAGAAGGTAAAAAGGTTTGGGTAGCTGGACATAATGGTATGGTTGGCTCTGCCATTGTCTCAAGATTAAAGAAAGAGAATATCAGCACAGTTACAGTGGATAAAAAAGATCTTAATCTACTAAATTTTAATGACGTGGATAATTGGCTGAAAGAGAATAATCCAGATGTCATAATTCTTGCAGCTGCAAAGGTTGGAGGAATAAAAGCAAATAATGATAATCCAGTGCAGTTCCTAGAGGATAATATATTAATTCAAACAAATGTTATGAAATCAGCCAATGCAAACAATATTAATAGACTTGTGTTTTTAGGATCATCTTGCATTTACCCTAAATTCTCGGAACAGCCTATCAAAGAGAGCAGTCTTTTGACAGGAAGTCTAGAACCAACTAATGAATGGTATGCAGTTGCAAAAATTTCAGGTGTAAAGCTTTGTCAGGCTTACAGAAAACAATTCAGAAGAAAATGGATTTCCATCATGCCAACAAATCTATATGGACCAGGTGATAATTATGATCTTGAATCATCACATGTACTTCCAGCACTTATAAGGAAATTTCATGAAGCAAAAATAAAAAAAGATGACGAAGTTGTAGTTTGGGGCTCAGGTAAACCAATGAGAGAATTTATGCATTGTGATGACTTAGCAAGTGCAATTTTATTTCTCCTAATGAATTATGATGAATATGAACCAATAAATGTTGGCTCAGGTCAGGAGATAAGTATTTATGATCTAGCTAATCTAATAGCAGATGTTGTTGGTTACAAAAATAAGATTTTATTTGATAAATCAAAACCTGATGGCACTCCTAGGAAGCTAATGGATAATACAAAGCTTACAAATCTTGGTTGGAATAATTGCAGAATATTGGCTGATGGAATTTATTCAACTTACAAAGATTTCTTAAAGCTTGAAATGTAAATGCAATAAAAGAAATTACATTCATACTAATTCTAAGAATTTAAATACATTCAGCACACTTTTTTAAAATAGATTTTTGCTGTTTAAAGAGTTTCAAATGATAAGGCATATTTTTAAACCTTACATTTCTTTCTTTTATTTAAGATTTTTGTAAAGTAGAATATTTAGGGACTCACTATTTTAAAAGAATAAAAATGAAATTAAATTTAGGATGCGGCAATCAAGTTGTTGAAAGTTGGATAAATGTTGATTACTTTTTGGGGGCACGCTTAGTAAAAATACCTGGATTTACCCTATTTAATAAAGCTTTCAAATTATTCGATATAGAGTGGGATAAAAGAATAAAACTTCATGATTTAACAGAACCATTGCCCTGGAAAGATAATGAAGTCGATGTTGTTTATTCTTCTCATACACTTGAACATCTAAATAAAGAAGATGGTAAAAACTTGATCACAGAAGCACATAGAGTTCTTGTTCATGGGGGAATTATAAGAATAATAGTACCTGATCTAAATTCGGTACTTTCAAGGCATAAAAATGGAGAAATAGCTGATAGAGACTTGTTAGACATACTTGGAACAAGAATTAGTCAACCAAAAGGTTTTAAAGGTATTTTTAAGAAACTAGCGCAATATCCTCATCAATGCATGTACAGTACAAAATCTCTTTTAAACCTATTGGAGTCTGTTGGTTTTGAAGCTTCATCTAGAACAGCATATGATTCTGAAATAGATGATATTAAAGAAATTGAATTAGAAGATAGAACAATGGATGCTGTAATCATTGAAGGGAAAAAAATATAACAAAGCAGAAGAAAATCAAATACTAGAATGAAAAGTTAATCTCGATGCTATTTATACCAATGAATAAAAGACAAAAGCCTTCGATGCATCAAGTTTTAATTTAAACATAAAGAAATACATGAAAATTCTAATTACAGGAGGAGCTGGTTTCATTGGGTCTGCAGTTTCAAGATATGCAATAGAAAATTTAAAGCATGAGATAGTAATTCTTGATAAGCTAACTTATGCAGGTAACCTAAATTCTCTTTTACCAATTAAGGATTCACAAAGATTTTCATTTATTCAAGCTGATATATGTGATCATAATCAACTTAATAATATCTTTAGAGACGTTATGCCTGAGAGTGTTATGCACTTGGCAGCTGAATCACATGTTGATAGATCAATTAATGCTCCAAATGATTTCATTCAAACTAATATCATTGGAACATATAACCTTCTTGAGATTTCCAGATCATACTTTAGTGAGCTTGATGATAAAAAGAAAAAAAACTTTAGGTTCCACCATATTTCAACTGATGAAGTCTTTGGCGATCTTCATGATACAGACGATTTATTTTCTGAGGAATCTTCTTACATGCCTAGTTCACCTTATTCAGCCTCTAAAGCTAGTTCAGATCATTTGGTAAGAGCTTGGCAAAGAACTTTTAATTTACCAACTTTAGTAACTAATTGCTCAAATAATTATGGTCCATATCAATTTCCAGAAAAATTAATACCACTTACGATCCTAAATGCTCTTTCTGGTAAAGATATAACAGTTTACGGTGATGGAAGTCAGATTAGGGACTGGTTATATGTTGAAGATCACGCAATTGCACTTTTAGAAGTGATCGCTAATGGAGAAATTGGCGAAACCTATAATATAGGAGGAGATAGCGAGAAAAGAAACATTGATGTTGTTTTTCAGATATGCAATATCCTAGACAAATTA
>MDTG01331695.1_pt1 | contig 17290 bp, 14 predicted proteins | sample 811421 | NCBI WGS metagenome assembly MDTG01 (sample SAMN05326645, study PRJNA326480) | marine metagenome | isolation source: seawater | place: Pacific Ocean: South East | collected 2011
AATCATTATCAAACAATTTTTCAAATTTTTCTAAAATTTTTTTTGTTTCATGTGTGTAATTTTTTTTTAAGAAATTAAACGGCTTAATATTACCACTAAGAACGGCGTCAATAAATTTTTTGAAAACCTTATCATTTTGATATCTCGGTCTTAAAAATTTCATTGTAAGATCATTAATTAACCCCCCCTCACCATGAACCGTTATATAAGCATACCCCCCTTTATTTAATACTTTGTAAATCTCTTTAAATGCTTTCAAGTCATTATCCATATGATGAATAACACCCTGACATAGAACAAAATCAAAAGTTTCTTTTTTATAAGGAAGTTTTTCTATAGAACCAATTGATATTTCAAATTTTCCTTTAAACTTCTCAAGATTTTTGTTTACTGGTTTGATTATATGCTCATGCATATCTAATAAGTGACAGTACTTCGCGCCAAGGTTTAAAAGATTATAACCACCTGAACCTGTTGATCCACAGCCCAAATCTACACATATTTTACCTTTAAAATAACCTTTTTTTAAATACAAAATTTTCTCATTTAATCGATACCTAATTTTATTTAACGAAAACTTATTTTTATTTTGAGATAAGTGTATTTTATTAAAGATATTTCTTGTTGAATTATCGTGAGATTTCATTAACTCTTATTAAAATGTCTTTAACAAAAAGTAAACAAGAATCATATAATAAAAATGGTTTTGTCTTAGTCAAAAATTTGTTAAGTAAATCTAATATCAAAAAAATCCAAAAAACTATTTTAAATAGATCAAAAAGTTATTTAGAAAATAAAAAAAAATTTAATTCGATATATGATAAAGGTTTTCATTTAGAGTTGATAAAACTAAAAAAAACAGAACCAAAAAAATTTGGTTCATTTTACGATAGTATTCAAAAAAGCTTGCAGCTCTACTCAATTATTTGTGAAGACAAACTAATAAAATATATTTGTAAATTAACTTCTTTAAATGAAGAGAATATCTCATTTAATGGAGAAAATATTCGAATGGACTTACCAAAAGATAAATTACATCATTTAGAATGGCATCAAGATAGGTCTTATTATTTTCAAAACAGAGATGGAAATAAAGGATTGGTTTGTTGGATACCTTTAATTGATTTAAGCATGAAGAGTGGACCACTACAAGTTTGTCTAGGAAGTCATAAAGATGGATTTGTATCAAATTATAAGAAGATTAGAAAAAATAAAAAACACTCTTTTCAAAGAAAAGTGAATCCAAAAAATAAATACAAAATACTTTCACAGCCCTTAAAAGAGGGGGATGTTTTATTTATGAACAAAAATACAATTCACGCTTCTGGTAAAAATACTTCTGATTTAATAAGGTTTTCTCTCCAAGTAAGAGTGCATGATTTAATGGATCCAGACTATTTATCGTTTAGGTATAAATTAATTTATAATCAAAATGATATTGAGTCGATTATTAAAAAAGGCTTAAATTACGATGACCTTGAAAAAGTTTCTATTTAATAAAAGTTAATTCTACTTTAAAATTATTAATTAATTTGAAAATAAACTTTTACTTAATTTGTGGCTCTTTAAGAAAAAGAATTATTGTGTTATAAATATTTATTTTGGAGTATATTTACTAAACATAATATATTAAATAATGAAAATATTTGTTACAGGTGCTTCGGGTTTTATTGGTTCCCATTTAGTTGAAAAATTAATTAAGAAAGGATATAAAGTTAAAGCATTAGTTCCGTATAATATTGATAATAGTTGGGGATGGATAGATTCATTTGAAAAAAAAATAAAAAAAAAGATTCAAGTTATTCCTGGAGATATATCGGACCAAGACTTAATTTTAAAAGAAACTAAAAATTGTGAAGTTATTTTTCATCTTGCAGCACTAATATCAATCCCTTACTCATATAAATCACCAAGATCTTATATTACAACTAATGTAATCGGCACACTCAATATTCTGGAAGCAGCCAGAGTCAATAAAACAAAAAAAGTAATCATTACATCAACTAGTGAAGTTTATGGTTCAGCAAAATATATCCCAATAGATGAAAAGCATTCTTTAAATGCACAATCTCCTTATGCAGCAAGTAAAATAGCTGCAGATCAAATTAGCTTATCTTACTTTAGAAGTTTTGGAATACCACTTACCATTATAAGACCTTTTAATACCTTTGGACCAAGACAATCTCAAAGAGCAGCAATACCAACAATCATAGCTCAAATATTAATGGGAAAAAAAGTGATTCGGTTAGGAAATTTAAGATCATCTAGAGATTTTACTTTAGTTGAAGATACTGTTGATGGTTTTTTAAAAGCAATTAATAATACGAAGTGTGTAGGAGAAGTTATAAATTTAGGAACAGGCTCCCATTTTACAATTAAGGAAACTGTTAGAATAATTTCACAAATTTTAAATAAAAAAATAAAAGTGACACTGGATAAAAAAAGAATAAGACCAAAAAAAAGTGAGGTAGATCGACTTCTCTCAAAAAATTTGAAAGCTAAAAAAATTCTTGGGTGGAGACCAAAATATGCAGGAACAAAAGGTTTTAATAATGCTCTTAAAATAACTATTGATTGGTTCAAGAATCCTGAAAATTTAAAATTATACAAATCAGACATATATAATGTCTAAAAAAAAAAAGATTTTATTTTATACTGGTTGTAGAGCAGATTATGGATTACTTGAGCCAATCATTAAAAAAATACATAATAAATCTCAATTGTATCTAATTATCGGACCACACCACCAAAAAAATAACTTTGGAAAAACTGTAAATAAAATAAATAAAATTTATTTTAAAAAAGTCTATTATTGTAAAGCAAATATAAATTATGAAAATGTTGATGTCATTGATTTTATTTCGTCATCATCTAAAAGTTATAAAAATTTGTTAAGAAAAATTCGTCCGTCAATGGTAGTTGTCTTAGGAGATAGATATGAAGTTTTATCTTTTGTAATAACTTCTTTTTTTGAAAAAATTAATATTTGCCACATACATGGAGGTGAAAAAACCATTGGCTCGTTTGATGATACGATAAGACATGTAATTACAAAATTTAGTACATTCCATTTTTCATCTAATCTTATATATAAAAAGAGATTAATTTCCTTAGGAGAAAATAAAAAAAATATTTTTAATTTTGGTTCTATTGGTGCTGAAAGTGTAAAAAATTTTAAATATTTTGGTAAAAAAGAACTTTTTAATCGTTTAGGGATAAATACAAAAAAAGAAATTATTCTATTAACATTTCATCCTGAAACAAATTCAAATATAAGTTACAAAAAACAAATTCAAACATTCTTATCGTCATTTAAAAAGTCTAAAAATTTTCATTTAATTTTTACAGCTAGCAATCCAGATCCAAGCGGCAAAATGTTTAATCAAAAAATTAAAAAATTTGTAAATAACAATTTAAACTCCTCATTTTATTATTCGTTGGGAAATCAAAATTATTTAAATTTAGCAAAGTTTTCAAAATTAATTATTGGAAACTCATCTAGTCTCATTATTGAGGCTCCATCACTAGGAGTGCCGATATTGAATATTGGAGATAGACAACTCGGGAGGATTATGTCAAAGAATATTTTAAGTATTCCATTAGAAACACATCTAATTAAAAAAGCTTTAAAAGAAATTTTAGAAAAAAAAAGAGGGATATATAAAAAATATAATCCATATTATAAAAAAAATACAACTACAAAAATATCCAGAAAGATCATAGATTTGGTAAAAATAAAAAACAGCTATAAATATTTTAATGACTAAGAATTTAGATAAGATTCAGATAATTGCTGAAATAGGAGTAAACCACAATGGAAGTCTTTCTTTAGCTAAAAAACTTATAAAGATTGCAAAATATTCAGGAGCAGATTTTGTTAAATTTCAAAATTGGAAAGCTGAGTGTCTAGTAACAAACGATGCTGAAATGGCAAACTATCAAAAAATTAATACAAATAAAAAATTTAAGCAGATTGAATTATTAAAACCTTTAGAATTAAAAAATAAAGACTATTTTAATCTTATTAAATGTTCCAGAAAAAACAATATTCAATTTCTTTCATCTCCATTTGATGAAGAGAGTTATAGATTTCTTACAAAAAAACTTAGGTGTAAAATAATTAAAATTCCCTCTGGGGAAATAAATAATTTTTTAATGCTTAATGAAATAAATTTAAAAAAACAAAAAGTTTTTATTTCAACTGGAATGTCTACTATTTCAGAAATTGCTAGATGTATTAATTTTATCGCAAAGTCAGAAATTTATATAATAAAGAAAAATGATATTAAAATTAAGTCTAAATCAAAATTAAATTTTTTAAAAAAAAAAATTGTTATTATGCACTGTGTTACAGACTATCCTGTGAAAGATAATTTTGCAAATTTGAGTGCAATTAAAACAATTAGAGATAAATTTAAATTGCCTGTTGGATATTCGGATCATACAAGTGGAATTATAGCTCCAGTAATTGCAGCATCTTTTGGGGCTAAATTGATCGAAAAACATTTGACTGTAGATCAAAATTTAAAAGGACCAGATCATAGAGCTTCTTTAAATCCAAACCAATTTAAATTGATGACAAACAACATAAGATCTTTTGAAAAGATGTTAGGGGATGGCATAAAATCACCACAAATTTGTGAAATAAAGAATATGAAAATTGCAAGAAAAAGCATAGTAGCAAAAAAAGAAATTAAGAGAGGAGAAACCTTTACTTTTAAAAATATTACTGTTAAACGCCCATCTGGAGGTAAAGATCCATCTCAATATTTTCAGCTTTTAGGAAAAACAGCAAAAAAAAATTATGGTAAAGATAAAAAAATTTAAATGAAAATATTATCAATTTATCCTTATACACACATCTCTTCAGCTGCATTAATGATAAATGGTACAATTGTTGCAGCAGCTCCCGAGGAAAGATTTAATAGAATCAAAATGAGTACCTCCTTTCCATTTAAAGCAATAGAATGGTGCCTTCGAAAAGAGAATCTAAAATTAAAAGATATAGACTTAATTACTGTTCCTTGGAATCCTGCTATAAATATAAATTCTGCATCATCAAGATGGACTAATGATCTTAGATGGAGAGGAGAAATGCTTTCTAATATTCCAATTAATTTGATGAAAATTTTAGATGATAAACCATCAAAATATATGAAATTAATTTTTAATAATCTTGAATTAAGTTATTTAAATCACCACGAATGCCATGCTGCATCAGCATTTTTTACGTCTCCTTTTAAAAATTGTGATATCTTAACAATTGATGGACACGGCGAGCAGGACACCTGCTTTCTTGGTATTGGAAAAAATAATGACATTAAACAAAAAAATGCAATTAAATATCCTCATTCTATTGGACTTTTTTATGGAACATTTACGGATTTTTTAGGTTTTAAACCTGACTCAGATGAATGGAAAGTTATGGCTTTATCGTCTTATGCAAAAAATAAAAATATTTATGATAAAAAAATAAATAAACTATTTAAACTTACAAAAAATGGTTTTGAATTAGATCTAAGTTATTTCGATTTTTATACCTTCGACAAAAGAAAAAATTTTTTCAATGAAAAATTCGAGGCACTAATAGGTAAAAAAAGATCGAAAAATGAAAAAATCTTAAAGAAGCATTATTTTATAGCTGGTGGAATGCAAAGAGCATTTGAAAAAATTGTTTTTCATCTACTTAAAATTTTAAAAGCTAAAGGATCAAAATCAAATAATTTGGTTTTAGCAGGTGGAGCGGCTATGAATTGTGTATTTAATGGTTTGTTAGATAAAAACAATTTATACGAAAATAATTACATCCCAGCATATCCAGATGACTTAGGTGTTACAATTGGTGCGGCTTATTTAGCAAACTACAGATTTAATAAAAAGAACAAAAGAGTAATATTTCATGAAAAACAAAATTACTATGGACCAGGATACACAAAAACTGAAATCAAGGATGAAATTGTAAGATCAAAACTTAAATTTATTGAATTTAAAAAAGATTTAACTAAAGAAACTGCTAAATATCTTTCTGAAGGAAAGCTAATTGGCTGGTTTCAAGGAAATATGGAATTTTCTCATAGAGCGCTTGGAAATAGATCAATATTGGCAGATCCAAGGAATTCAAAAGTAAAAGATTTGGTTAATCAGGCAATAAAATTTAGAGAAAATTTTAGACCTTTTGCACCAGCAGTTTTAGATGGAGAGGCACATAAAATTTTTGATATGAAAAAAAAAAATAAAATTTACTTCATGGAGAAAGCTGTAAAGGTAAAACCAAATTGGAGAAAAAAAATACCTGCAGTAACCCATGTGGATAACACTGCTAGAGTTCAAACTGTAGATAAATCAATAAACCCAATTTTTTTTGAATTAATTTCAGAATTTAACAAGCTGACTAAAGTGCCAGTATTATTAAACACCTCATTTAATTTAAATGGTGAGCCGATAGTTTGTTCGCCTAAAGATGCAATAAGAACTTTTTTTTCATGTGGGTTGGATATTTTAGTTTTAGGTAATTTTATTATAAAAAAAAATGATTAAAGCTAAATTTTTAAGCACTAACATAGTCAAAAATAATAAATTTGTTATAGACGTTATAAGCTGTCTGAATAAATCGAATGAAAAAATTTGCATAGTTATTAATGTTAAAAATAAAGTTTGTGGTATATTCACTGATGGCGATATTAGAAGAATTTCAATTAAAAATAAAAACTTTAAATTAAAAATTTCAAAACTTTACAAAAAAAAATTTATTTTTTTAAGCGAGAGGTCTTCACCTGAAGACGCAAAAAAAATTTTTCTAAAAAAAAAAGATATCGCGTATATACCAATCCTAAAAAAAAATAATATGTTATTAGGTCTTTATTCAAGAGAACATATTTTATCAGAAAAAGAATATGACAATGAAGTTTTAATTTTAGCTGGTGGAATAGGCAAAAGATTACATACCCTTACTGATTTTTTACCAAAACCAATGATAAATGTTGGGTCAAGACCATTATTAGAGAGTATCCTATATTCATTAAAATCTTCAGGCTTTAAAAATATAAATATATCAGTCAATTATTTACAAGATAAAATAAAAAATTACTTTGGAAGTGGAGATAGTTTAAAATTAAAAATAGATTATTTTTCAGAAACAAAAAAATTGGGAACAGCTGGACCATTGTTTTTTCTAAAAAAAAAGAAAACTAAAAAAACTATACTGATATTAAATGGTGATATTTATACTAATTTGAGAAAAGAGAATCTTTTATTATTTCATCAAAAAAACAAAAATGATTTTACTATTTGTTGCCACCCTTATATTCATCAAATTCCCTACGGAGTTGTTGAATTTAGTAAAAAAAGTAAAGTTTTAATAAATGAAAAACCTAAAATTAAATATCTAGTTAATTCTGGAATCTATTGTTTAGAACCAAAACTTTTGAAATTTTTAGTTAATAACAAGTATCAAGATATGAATGATTTTATAAATCTTTTAAAAAAAAAAAGAAAAAAAATAGGCTTTTTCAATATTCATGAAAATTTATATGATATTGGTGATTATAATAAATTAATTGAAGCACGTAATTCTAGTCAATGAAAAATAAGTCAAAAATAATTTGTATTATTCCAGCGAGAGAAGGAAGCAAAGGTCTTAAAAATAAAAATATTAAGAAATTAGAAAACTTACCTTTAATTGCATGGTCTATATTAGCTGCAAAAAAATGTAAATTGATTGATGAAATTATAGTTAGTACTGACTCAATTCAAATTTCAAAAATTGCAAAAAAGTATGGTGCAAAAGTTCCTTTCATAAGACCAAAAAAATTCTCAAAGGACAAATCAAGCACATTTAGTGTTTTAGAACATGCTATTAATTTTTATAAAAAAAAAAATTTTTTTTTCGATTATATATTGTTACTAGAGCCCACTTCACCATTAAGGGACTATAAAGATATTGATTTTTGTTTAAAAAAAGTTTTGAAAAATAAAATTAATTCAATGGTGAGTGTTACAAAAGTAATTAATCAACATCCTCTTTTTTTGTATGCATTAAATAAAAAAAACATTTTAGTTCCATATTTAAAGAATAAACAAAAATTATATGTGAGAAGACAAGATGTTAATTCACTTTATTATTTGGAAGGTTCGATTTATTTATCAAAAGTCACCACATTACTTAAAAAAAAAACATTTTATCATGAAAAAACACAGGCTTTTGTTGTAGACAAATGGAAATCTCTAGAAATTGACGATATTGATGATTTCAATTTTGTAAAATTTTATGTAAAAAAAAAAAATATCTTAAAAAATTGGATTAATGAATAAAGGTCAAAAATTATTAATAAAAGCAAAGAAAATGATTCCTGGAGGAAATCAACTATTATCTAAGAGAAGTGAATTATTTTTACCTGGCTTGTGGCCAACATATTATAAGAAAGCTAAAGGATGTAAAGTTTGGGATTTAAATAATAAGATATATTATGATTTTGCTGGAATGGGAGTAACCGCATGTGTTTTAGGATATTCAAATGATAAAATTAATAAATCACTCATCAGTGGTTTAAAAAAAGGATCCATGTGTACTCTGAATGCCACTGAGGAAGTAGATTTGGCTAAAGAATTATTGAGAATTCATAAATGGTCGGGCATGGCAAAATTTTGTAAATCAGGAGGTGAAGCATGTATGGTTGCTATCAGAATTGCAAGAGCCTATTCAAACAAAAATAATATAGCGTTTTGTGGATATCATGGTTGGCATGATTGGTATCTAGCTACAAATATGAATAATTCAAAAAATTTAGACAAGCAATTACTTCCTGGTCTTAAAACTAAAGGAGTATCCAATTCTTTTAAGAATTCAATTAAGCCTTTTAATTATAATGATATTAATTCTTTAAAAAAAATATTTAAGAAAAAAAACAATAATATTGGAATAATTATAATGGAACCAATGAGAGGTGTTAAACCAAAAGATAATTTTCTAAAACGAGTAAAATCGATCGCAAAAAAAAATAAGGCTATACTTATATTCGATGAAATAACTTCTGGATTTAAAGATAACTATGGAGGGTTGCATCTAAAACTAAAGGTAAACCCAGATATTGCAATTTTTGGTAAATCTATTGGAAATGGATACCCAATTTCTGCAATTATTGGAAAAAAAAAGATTATGCAAGTAGCTCAAGAGTCATTTATAAGCTCAACAATGTGGACAGATAGATTAGGTTTTGTCGCGGCTACTACTACTTTAGAAAATTTGAAAAAATATAACATTAATAAAATAATATCTAATTATGGAATTAGAATTAAAGAAGGATGGAAAAAAATTGCAAATAAAAATGATATAAAAATTTCTATAAGTGGTCAAAATGCCATTCCATATTTAAAATTCGACTATCCAAACAGCATGGAAATTATTACATACTTTACACAGGAGATGCTAAAAAAAGGTTTTTTAGCTGGCGGTCAAGTTGCTACAAGTCATGCATATACTTATCAAATAATTGATAGATATTTAAATGAGGTTGATAAAGTTTTTGGTAAGATTAAAATTTGTTTGAATAAAGGAAAATTTCCATTGAAAGGTGCCATTAAACATTCTACCTTTAGAAGACTTACAGGATAATTTATAGAGTGTTAATTTCAAAAAAAAATATTGTTTTATTTGGTTCATCAGGTCTAATTGGCTCATCAATTAAAAAAAAATTAAAAAATAAATATAATCTAATTAATATTGACTTAAAAAAAAATGATCATTCTGATATTAGATTAGATACTGGTAATTTTATTTTATTAAAAAAAAAAATTATTCAAATTCTCAAAGATATCAAAAAAATTGATGCTATTATTGTTTGTATTTATCCTAGAACTCAAAATCAAAAATTAAAAAAATCAATTGAATTCAATTTCAAAGATTTTTCAAAAGAACTTAATACACATTTAGAGCCTTACTATAATATAAATAAGATATTTGTTGATTATTTTAAAAAAAACAAAGGAGGTTCGATCATAAATTTTGCTTCTATCTATGGAAGGTTTTTACCAAGGTTTGAAATATACAAAAATACTAAAATGTTCCAACCACTGACTTACGCATTAACAAAATCAGCAATTATTACAATGAGTAAATTTCTTGCAAAAGAATTTTTAGCATCAAAAGTGAGAATTAACACAATCAGCCCAGGTGGAATATTTAACTCTCAAAACAAAAAATTTTTAAAGAGATACGGAAAATATTGTGCACATAAAAATTTGTTAGATTCCTCTGATTTAGTTGGTTTAGTTTAATTTCTAATCTCTGACGCATCAAAAAAAATAACTGGTCAGGATTTTATAATTGATGATGGTTTTACCTTATAAAAATGATTAAATTAACTATTTTTAATTAATTTTAAAAAATGTTAAAAAAAAACATCTACATACCAATCGAGCATAAAAATAGAGAATTTCTTTCACAAATACTTTTAACATCGTTTGCACTTAAAAAAGGTTTCAGAATTTACATTGGTAATTTTCGAGGAATATTTAAGCTACTTTCAAAAAAAAAAGAAAAATCAGGAATATTTTTTATGAAGGGAGGTTTAAATAAAAAATTGACTAATTTTGTAAAAAGAAAATGTGATAAATATGTTATTTTGGACCAAGAAGTTAGCCCTGGTTTTGGTGTGAAGTTTTATATTGATTGGGTGTCAAACAGATTTTATGAAAAAACATTGTCATCAATAGATTTATATTTTTGTCCTAACAAAAATGTTTTATCTGCCACTAAGCAAAATTATTTATTTAAAAAATATAAGGTGCCTACTTTTTTATCTGGTTGGACAAGAGTAGATACTTGGAGATCGATATTTAAAGATTTGCATAAAAATAAAATTAGATCTTTAAAAAAAAAATATGGTAACTTTATCTTTTTTTGTTCAGACTTTGGTGTGACTTGCAAACAAGATTTTAATGAATATTTAGATGCAAAAAATTTACCTCCAGACATAAAAAAAAAAGATATTGAGAAATTTACAAAACAAAGACTTTTTTATGCTACAAAAATCTTTGAGGAATATCAAAAATTTATTTTATTTTTAAAAAAAATAGATAATAAAAAAAATTGCCCAAATATCTTAATAAGATCTCACCCAGCTGAAAGCCTTTATGGATGGAATAGAGATTTGAAAAAATTAAAAAATGTTCGCTTCATAAAACCTACTGAATTAGTTGACCCATATGTTTTTGCTTGTAGCGGGTTTGTGCATAGAGGATCTACAACAACATATCAGGCAATCTTGGCTAATAAGCCAATAGTTTACTTGAAATTATCAAATCGAATTTTTAAAACGTTTTTTAATGTCAAAAATAATTTAAATGATAGAAGAAATATATTGAATTGTTCAAAAATTATTAAAAAAGAAAAAGAACTAATCTCTTGGGCAAAAAAATCAAAAAAAAACGTTATAATTAAACAACATAAAAAAATTAATAAAGAATTAAATATTAGGAGCAAATTTGCAGCAGAGTATATGGTTGAGCAGATAGACAAACTTTATTGCAAAAAAGAAAACAAATTAAAAAGTTTTTTCAAAGAAATTAGTTTATTGGATAGTTTTGTTTATAAAGTAAAAAATTTTTTATCAATGATATTGGCTATTAAAAAGAGGGATTTTAGCAAAACCAAAGTAAGAAAAATACATAAAGGTATTAAAAATAAGGAAATTAAAGATATATTGTTAAGATTGAAGAAAGTTTTAAAATTAAATCATTTAAAAAATTTATCAATTGAGCAAGTTTCAGATAGTGTTGTCGAGATTGAAAAAAGTTAGATAAAGATTTAGGTATGTTTTCAGTGATTCTAGTTACTTATAATAGAGAGAAACAACTACTTAACGCATTTAAATCAATAGAACGCCAATCATTTTTTCCTAAAGAAATTATATTAGTAAATAATGGTGATAAAAACTACAAAAAATCAGACTTTGAATTAACAAGTTTGTTAAAAAATAAAGTTAAAATAATAAATAATAAAAAAAATCTATTCCAATCTACTGCAAGAAATATAGGTTCTTACAAAGCCAAGAGTAAATTTTTATGTTTTCTAGATGATGATGATTTGTGGGAAAAAGATTATTTAAAAAAGGTTAAAGAAAAAATTGAAAAAGATAATTGTGACTTAGTTATTACCCCAATATATATAAAAAAAAAAATTTTTAAAAAGGCTAAAAATATGTCTTTAGACAATCTTTTTTTTGACAATCCTGGTGTTACAGGATCAAACATGGTTATTTCAAAATCAAAGTTTATAAAAATACGAGGTTTTGACAAAAATTTGAAAACATCTGAGGATAAAGATTTAGTGGTTAAAGCTATTATAAATCATTTAAAAATCTCCTATTCAAATAGTAAAGTTTTTTTTTCATCACATGAAAACCCAAGGTTAACAAAAAACTTTGAAAAGTTAGCTAAGGGAATGGAAAGGTTTTATCGAAAATATTATAATCTAATGAATTTAAATCAAAGAATTAATAATCTTTACAAAATTAACGTTTATAAATTTAAATCCGGTCAACTTTTAAAAGTATTTATAATTTTTTATTTATTAATTATTAAAAGAATTATTAAATAGTTACTTTCTTGCTTTAATTAAATAACCGGAAGTTATATTTTCAAATTTAATAAAAAATTGAATAAATTTGATTAATGGAAGTATAACGAAATATAAAAGTATACTTGCCAATGCGTACAATTTTAAAATATAATTTCTTGAAAATTTTAATCGTGCAGACAAAACAAACATATTATCAATAAAACCATCTCTATTTGAGATTTCAACTTTAGAAAAATTTTTAAAAATTAATTTTAATCCATATTTTGTAAATCTATAAAAATCATTGGGCTCATCATGTATTGGAAAAATAAACGGTACGGAAAAAAGCAGCACTGTTTTTTTGGTTGAAAGTTTAAATAAATTATGAACTGCTTTAAATGGATCTTTGACATGCTCTAAAACTTCAAAACATGTTACATAATCTGGTTTAACTTTTATTTTTTTTAAAAAATTTTTATCAGAAATATCAGCAACTATATCTGGTTTACGCTTAGAATCTATATCAATACTAATTATTTCTATGTTTTCAAAAGATTTCAAACATTCCTCTATTTCACCTCCTGAACCAATATTTATAATTTTTGTTTTTTTCTTATTGTTTGTGATTATATTTCTATGAATGAATGTATTTAAATTTTGTCGAGTGACTTTTTTTGATAATATATATATTATTTTTTTGATCCATGTCATAATTTATAAAATTGTTTATTTTTAAAATATTTACACTATTAATATAATCTATATTTAAATTTATAAATGAATATAAGTTTTTTATAAAATTTATTAACTCTATAAAAAAGCTTATTTACACAAATAAATGAAAAAAATTTACTATTTAATTATCAAATTTATGATCGTTTTTTAAACTGATGAAAACTGTTAAAAAATTTTTATATATTCTATCATTGAGAGAACGTAAATATGCTGCACTACTGTTAGCGATGATGGTTGTAATGGCTTTACTAGAAATGATTGGGGTTTTATCAATCATGCCATTCATGACCGTTTTAATTAATCCTGAGATTGTTGAAACAAACTTTATATTAAATTCAGCTTATAAAAATTCAATTATTTTAGGAATTGAAAATAAAAAAGAATTTATTTTTTTATTAGGTATTATCGTATTTTTTATTTTAATTATTTCAACTGCATTTAAGTTTCTTACCAACTATGCCCAATTACGTTTTACAGCTGGAAGAAACTTTAGTTTGGCAAAGCGATTGATGGAAGGTTACTTGCACCAACCTTATAGCTGGTTTTTAAATCGTAATAGTGCAGATCTTGGAAAAACTATATTAGCTGATGTGGGTATAGTTATAAACAATGGCCTATCAAGCTTATTTAATTTGATTAAAAATTTTTTTGTTATGTTTTCAATATTGATAATATTAATTTTAGTAGATCCTAAATTAACTCTCATAGTTGGATTTACTTTAGGTTTTTCATATTTATTAATTTATATTCTTCTGAGAAAACTTTTATCAAAAATGGGCGAAAGAAGATTAATAGCACATAGATGGATGTTTCAATCAATAAATGAGGCTTTTGGAGCTTCAAAAGAAATTAAAGTGAATAGTCTTGAACACGCTTATGTTAAGCGATGGTCTAGACCTGCAAAAAATCTCGCAAATATTTCAGTATTAATACAACTTATAAGCCAGTCTCCTCGGTTTGCGCTCGAGGTAATTGCTTTTGGTGGAATTATGTTGGTTGCACTATATTTAATGGCGCAAAGTCCAAACTTTACTGAGGCGGTGCCAATTATTGCACTATATACTTTTGCTGGTTATCGATTACTTCCATCATTGCAACAAATTTATACTAGTGTAACCACATTAAATTTTATCAATCCAACACTTGTATCGGTATGTAATGATTTGAAGAATTTACCTGAATATACTAGTAAAATTGACAAGAAAACCATTTTTTTTAATAAAGAAATTTCGTTGAAGAATGTTAACTATTCTTATCCTGAATCAGAAAAAATTGCTTTAAAAAATATTAACTTAAGGATACCAGCTAAAAAAGTTTTAGGTATCGCTGGCGCTACTGGGAGTGGAAAGACTACCACAATAGATATTATCCTTGGACTACTTGAAATAAAAGATGGTTCTCTCCAGGTTGATGGACAGAAAATTGATAAAAATAATTTAAAATCCTGGCAATATTCAATTGGTTATGTTCCACAAGAAATTTTTTTAACCGATGACACAGTTGCTGCAAATATTGCTTTTGGTATTGATCCTAAAGAAATAGATCAAGAAGCTGTAGTGCGTTCAGCTAAAATTGCTCAGCTTGACGAATTTATAATAAATGAATTACCACAAAAATATGAAACTTACATTGGTGAACGTGGTATAAGACTTTCTGGCGGTCAACGTCAGCGTATAGGTATTGCGAGAGCCTTATATCACAACCCACAAGTACTAATTTTAGACGAAGCAACAAGTGCATTAGACAGTCATACTGAGAAACAAGTAATGAAAGAGATCAAAAAATTAGGAAATCAAATCACAATCATTATTATAGCTCATCGTTTAACTACTATAAAAGAATGTAATTCTATTTTATTACTAGACAAAGGTGAGATTATAGAACAAGGCTCTTTTGAGGAATTAGTTAGGAAGAATGAAAATTTCAGAGCAGCGGCAAGCAGTTCATAACAAATATGAAATTTTTAATATTTATTTTTAAACGAAGATTTAGACAAAGTGCACTCAACAACTTCCTTTCTGTAAAAAAAATTAAAAATGTCTCAATATTAAACTGCTCAGGTCCTATACTTCACTATGTGGGTAAATTTTTATATTTTTTTTTAAGATCAAAAAAAATTATTTTTATTTCATGTGATGGACTTGATTATCTTTATAGAGATACAAACTCTATTAATTTATGGATGGGAGGAGCCACCCACAAAATACCCGACAATTTTAAAAAATTTAAAAACAATTTTGTTTCTGCAAGCTCCCTATTCACAAATGAGAGTAAATTGCTCACTTTTTTTCCTGCAAATATACATTCTAGTAAAATTAACAAAGATTATAAATTTGTTTATATTTCTGAAAACAAAAAAGTTGAAAATAAAATGTCCTTGGAAATTTGGAATGAAAATAAAAATGAGCTTCTTAACGATTTATCTTTAATTGACAACGTAGAATTTTGGAAAAAAATTACAAACATAAATGATGAGAGGGGGCAAAGCTTTTATGTTGATATTAAATCATTAATACGTTTTGAACTTGTCAGTATTTTAATTGCTAAATTAAAAAACAAATTTATTTTGGTAGGGTCAAATTGGAAGAAATATTATCCAAATGCATTAGAGTCAAATTATTCTGATAAATTTTTGGAAAATCTTTATAGAGGAAATATATGTATTGATTTTGGAAGTAAACATGGTGAAATGTGCATTTATCCAAGAACCTGTAAAATAATTGAAAGTGGAGGTTTGTTATTTCAATCTATTAATAAGGATAGTAAATTAGTTTTTAAAGATTTAACGGATAAAATTTGTTTCATTTCAACAAACGATATGGAAGATAAAATTTCACTCTTTTTAAAAAACTCTGATCAATTAGATCATTTATTAATTGCCCAACAAAAAAATTTTGAAAAAGACGATTTAAATTATAAAACATTAAAAAAGATAGAAGATTTTTTTAACAAATCATGAAAAAAACATTTTTAGATCTTGGAATGCAACCACCTGCTAATAACTTTAGTAAAAAATATATACCTCCTCGGTTCAGACTAAAGTTGAAATTTGATACTAATACTAAATTAGTTATGATTAATAAACATATGAAAAAAGAGATGATGTTTAATAAATCTTACCCTTACAGATCATCAAAATCAAAATTAGTGACGAATTTGTTTAAAGAACTATCAAAAAAAATAAAAAAAAGATTTAGACCTAAAAATATCTTAGAAATAGGCTGTAACGATGGAACTTTTGCATCTAATTTTAATAAAAAAAACATAACATGTATTGAACCTTGCGGCGATGTTGCCATTGAAGCACGAAAAAAAGGTTTCAGCGTATATGTTAATTATTTTGACAATTCTCTAGTAAAAAAGTTATTAAAGGATCACAACAAATTTGATATAATATTTTCAGCCAATACAATAACTCATATCTCCGATTATAATTCTGTTTTTTTCAATATTTCACAAATTTTAAGTGATTATGGCACACTTATTATTGAAGAGCCTTCCTTATTAGAGACTGTAAAAAAAAATTCATATGATCAGTTTTATAATGAGCATATTTATGTCTTTTCAACGATAGCTTTGCAAAATATTTTAAGAAAAAATAACTTAGAAATTTACGACGTGGAGAATATCAACGTGCATGGTGGTTCTAACCGATATTATATTAAAAAAATAAAAAATAGAAAAATTAAATTTTCAGAAAGATATCAAAAAAACTTGAGATTAGAAAAAAAATATGGGCTTAATAAGTTATCTTGTTTTAGAAATTTTTCAAAAAACGTACAAAATTCTAAAAAAAATTTAGTTAAACTATTTAAAAAAATAAAAAAAAATAATAAAAAAATAATTGGATATGGTGCCTCCGCGAAGGCAGTAACGATAATCAACTATTGTAATTTAAAGAAAAATTATTTTGATTTCTTCTATGATACAACAAAGCAAAAAATTGGAAAATTTTTACCTGGCACTAGGATAAAAGTTTTAAAATATAAGAAACTAAGA
>MDTG01141644.1_pt1 | contig 17289 bp, 19 predicted proteins | sample 811421 | NCBI WGS metagenome assembly MDTG01 (sample SAMN05326645, study PRJNA326480) | marine metagenome | isolation source: seawater | place: Pacific Ocean: South East | collected 2011
TATTAAAACATTTTTTTGAGAAATATTTTTTGCTTTGTTGGCCAATATAGCCGAGTCATTGGTAGCTTGCTCAAAAAATTCTAACTTATTATATTCTAATAATCTTCTCTTTCTTACAGAAAAATTACTAGTTACGATTAAATCTGATCCGGCATTTATAAAATCTAAATGCATATTTATAATCATTTTATGTAAACTTTTATTAATTAAAGCAGTAGCTGACCAAAGTCTCCCTTCTGGTTTAAGACCCATTTCTAACAACGTTTGGCCAGAACCACCGTCAAGGATATATTTTTTATTTTTCAAAAACATTTTATTTTATCTATAATTTTAATAAAAAATTGATTTAAATTTATTTATATCCAACTTTTTATTAAGGCTCTTCCACCTCGATAATATTTTAGAATATCTTCAAAACTTCTAATTTTTAGAATTCTCTTAATTATATAGCTTGGTCTCATATAAAATTTTCTATATGCGTAACGTAACATATCTTCTAATTCCTTCACATTTTTATATCCATTTGGAAGCCATGTTACAGAAAAGCTATGATATTCTTCAAAATCTTGCGTAATAAATTTTCCCCATTTGCCCTGACTAATTTCTTCGGCTAATTTTGTTCCAGGAAATGGGCAAGCAATTGCAAACTGAGCGTAATCAGGATCAATATCAATTGCATTTTGAATTGTTTGTCTCGCTAATTCGGGAGTTTCACCTGGCAAACCTACCATAAAAGCTCCTCTAATTTCTATCCCTGCGCCCTTAGCCCAATCAGCAACTTGTTTCATTCTTTCGAAATCTCTATTTTTTCTATTTGTTAGCATATTTTTTGCAAGTTCCTCAACGGCAGTTTCAAAACCAAAGAAAATATTCCAACAACCTGCTTTTTTCATCAATTGAAGCATTTCTTTATCGACTGTATTAACTGCAGCATAACAAGACCAGATTACACCTAGATCTTCCTTAATTAATCTTTCAAGAAATTCTTTCATCCATTTTCTATGATAACTCATAGTGTCATCCCAAAACGATATTTCTCTTACTCCATATTTTTCAACACAATGTTTTATTTCAGCAACGGTATTTTCAGGACTTCTTCTTCTTGCACCAGTACCTGCCTGATCACAAAAAGAACAAAAATAAGGACAACCTCTAATAACAACCATGTTGGTTAATGGTAATCTTTTGTATTGATTTGGAAGTGGAATATATCTCTCAATTGGAAAAAGATCTCTAGCTGGCAAAGGCAGCTCATCAAGATCTACAGGTTTGGGTGGAGTATTTTTAATAACCTTATTTTTATATTTAAAAATAATCCCATTAATACTTTTTAATAAATCGATATTATTAATAAATTTATTCCTATCATAATCAACTTCAGAATATTTTGAGACAACATCTAAAATAATATATTCACCATCCAAACCATATGCAATTATATCAAAAAAATTATATCTATTGGCAGTATCCTCACCTGCGACGTTGGCATGTGCTCCACCTAATAGGGTTAGTTTTTTTGGAAATTTTTCTCTTATATATTTTGCCATTTCAACTGCTTTGGCTAAAGAATAAGTTGTAGTTGAAAATGCGATTATTTGAGGATCCTTTTCTTTAATTATTTCATAAACTTCTTCAGAATCTATTCCTAAAGCTGGACAATCTAAAACGCCCACTCCCCAACCTTTCTCTCTTACATAAGCAGATAAGCAGGCTATACCTAATGGAATTAAATTGCCCCCGACTTCTCCCATATCCTCATCTTTACCATATCTTTTTGCAGTATTATCAGAGGGATAAACAAATAGTATATCAACAATATTGTTCTTAGGAGCAAAACCTCTATCAACTAATTCTTTTGTAGAAATTTTATCTTTTTTTTTAAAATTAATTAGAGTATTTATCATAATTATTATAAATCAATTCAAATTATATCAGAATTAATATTATATAGAATATGAAAAACAATATTTTTTATTTAGTTTTTTTTATATTATTACTAGTAGTTTATAGGATAATTCCTCATCCGCCAAATTTTACTCCTATACTCGCATCCGCTGTAGTTGGTCCATTTTTAATAAAAAATCGATTGTTCGGTTTAGCTATTCCTATTATAGCTATGTTTATTAGTGATGCGATAATCGGTTTCCACCCTTATCAATTTGTAGTTTATTCCACTATATTATCCATAGGTCTAATTGCACCACTGTCAAAAAAATATCTTTATTTTGGACTGTTATCAGTATTTGCTAGTGTATGGTTTTTTATTACTACTAATTTTGCAGTATGGTTAATATGGGATTATTATCCTAAAACTTTTGATGGTTTAATAATTTGTTATACAGCGGCTATACCTTTTTTTCAAAATACTTTACTAAGTACAATTTTTTTCACAGGATTGCTTATATTTTTAGTCAAATATATAGATATTGTTAAAGAAAAAATATTTAATATGTTTGTTTTAGAAAGCAAGTTGTAACAAAAGAGATAAAACCTGTTTCTAATAAAATTTAATCAGGTTATCCATCCGCTATATTTTTTTTAATTATTATAAGCATCTAGATTTTTATAATTCTAAATCTTTATCTTGAATATAATTGTAATCATATTTCAAAGCAATTTCGGCCTTATGTAACTCTATACCCATATCTGCTGCATGTTGTAATGAAGATAAATATTTTTTATTAATAAGAGTATTTACTATTTCTATAGCTGTTTTTCCTGTAACTTCTGCTATCATGTCATGAATAGGATCATTTCCTAATTTTGAAAATATACAATAAGCTACTCTAATTAAATTATTTTCTCTATCTATTTTAATTAAGAAATATCCCTTAGGATCCATTACCCAGTCTTTAATTTTATCATATTTAGCTTCTATCCTAATCTTAATATCTTTTTTTATTTTCCACCATTTACCTTGTAGAATTTCAGGATTTTTTTCAACTGCCATTTTTTAAATCTGATCTATTTTATAATTTGTAAAATTTGTATTAGTAAGTGAAATATTTTATTTAGCATAAGATTATATTTTAACCGGTTTTTTAGATTTTATTGAGTCTTTCATACAATGTACTACTTTTTCCGCCAATAATGCTGAATTTAAATCTACAATTGGAGAAATATTATTTAAAGCATTTGATACAAACATATCTAAATTTCTTTTCAATGCTCCATCAACAGAAGAGTTTATAGTCGGCCAATGAGCCAGATCTGGTTTTAAATATTGTTTATTTGTCAGAATATTCATGCCCAATGAAGAGCCTTCGATTATTATTGATCCTTGATCTCCAACAACATGAAAAGCCGGGTCTAAAGGTTCTGGTTGATTTTTTGGAAGCACCCATGATGTTTCAAAAGAGGCTATGCTTCCATCTCGAAATTTTAAAGTTGCAATAACAGCATCATGAGAATTGTATTTTTTACATTCGCGTATTACTGCTTCAGCAAAAACCCTTTTAGGAGTTGATTTTGACAATTCTAAAATCATTTGAATATCATGAATGAGAGTTGAGGATAAAAGATCTGTCCATGGGGCATAGTATTCAATGCCCAATCTACTACCTCTTCTTCTAGCAAAATAAGTTACAATATTACCTATTTTATTGTTGTTAATTTCTTCTTTCATTTTTCTAAATCTAGGTTCAGCATGTAAAATAAAATTTACAGCAACATAAGCTTTAAGCTTTTTTAATTTTGCTACTAAATTTTCAATTTCATTAAATTTTTTACCAAGCGGTTTTTCTAAAAGAATTTTTAAACCCTGTTTTGCTGCTATAATAGAAGGTTTTAATCTAATACTTTCTGGTGTTGCTATACTAACAGCATCTAGAATTTCCTTCTCAAACATTTCTTCATAATTAAAGTAATAATTGCAATTATTTTTTTTAGCTACTTGTCTGACTGCTTTTTTATTAATATCACAAACGGCTACAAGTTCTGTTAAATTATTTTCATTATATATTTCTGCATGGAGAGAGCCTATCAATCCAGTACCAATAACAGCTATTCTTAATTTTTTTCCACTCATTTATCAGCTCCAGAAAAAATTACTTGGGTTATATAACGTTGAAAAACAACCATAAGAATTGTAACTGGTATCAAAGTTAATATAGCAGCTGCAGCTTGTTGTCCAATTTTAATATCAACTGTACTTCTAAAAAGACCTAACGCAACAGTGGACATTTTTAAATTATTAGTAAATATTAATGGGGTTAAAAATTCTACCCAGGAAAGTATAAAAGCAAAAATAAATGCTGAAAGCAAGCCTGGTCGAATTAAAGGTAAAACAATTTTTAATAATAATTGTATAGTAGAACAGCCATCAATTTTTGCTGCTTCCTCTACTTCAAGCGGTAGTCGATCAATAAAAGTTTTAAGTATCCAAACAACAAATGGTAAAATAAATGCTGTATAAGGCACCACAAGACTTAATATTGTATCATCTAAATTATAAGATACTAAAAAAATAAACATTGGAATAATGAATAAAATGGTTGGCAAAAAATATACAGAAATCATAGAAATTAGAATTAAATTCTTACCAGGAAATTTTAATCTTGATAATGAATAAGCTGCAGGAAAGGCTAAAAGTATAGATAAAATTCCTGTTAAAATTGAAACAATAAAACTATTTCGCATACCTTCATAAATTTGAGAAATATGATTAGGGTTTAATACTTCTTTAAAATGGTAGAGAACGATTGAAGAAGGAAAAAAGGTTATGTTTTTAGAGCGAATTACATTTTCTGGCTGAATGCTTGTAAGAATTAATCCATATAACGGAAAAAACATAGTTAAAAAAACAAGTATAGCAAAAAAATATATAATTAAATTATAACTAAAACTCTTATTTTTCATAATTATTTCCCCAATAACGATTAAAAATAAAACGAGTTATAATTGGTACAACTACTACAGCAAATGTTATGATTAATAAGACATAAGCTGCCGCTGAAGCTCTGCCTAAATTGAAAGTTTCAAAAGCTTCTTGATAAATAAAATAATTTAAAGTTGTTGTTCCACCGCCAGGACCTCCTCTGGTCAGAACAAAAATTGTATCAAAAGCTTTCATTGCCAATACAAATTGGACTAACATGAGAGGTATTGCTATGGGTAACATTAAGGGAATTAAAATATGGTATGTTCTTTGGAATAAGTTTGCACCATCAACTGATGCAGCTTCAAAAGTATCTGTTGGTAAACTTTGTAGTCCAGCTAAAAAGAAAAGGGTCATAAACGGGGTGGCTTTCCATATTTCCGATATTGCAATTACATGAAGAGCAGTTAACGGTTCAGCAAGCCATATTTTGTATTCTTGAATTAAACCAATTTTAAAGAGTAAAGCATTTAAAAAACCTATATCTGCATGAAACATTTGTCCCCAAAGAACTCCTGATACGACAGATGGTACTGCCCAAGGCAAAACAACAACAACTCTTAAAAAAGTTTTCCCATAAAAATTTTCATTCAAAAGTAGTGAAATCAAAAATGAAATAATTGCTGTTGAAAAACAAATTAAAAGACCAAAATAAATTGTTCGTATGACAGAACCTTGAAAAAAATAACTAGAAAAAAGATAATTAAAATTTTTAAAACCAACAAACTTTTTGATACTTAATCTAATTAAATCAAATTCTGCAAAACTAATTATAAATGTAAATATAGCTGGATAAAGATAAGTAAAAAAAATAACAAATAATGATGGCAGCACCATCAAAAAGGCTAATATTTTTTCTTTATTTTTATAAAAAAAAGACTTCGAATTTATCATGGACAGAAAGGTCTATCATGTCCAGGTATAACTAAGTCAGGTTTATATTTTTGTACTTTATCAAGGGATTTGTTTAAATCGAGTAAACTTTGTTTTGGATACCATCTTGAAAAAGTTCTGTTAATATATTCAGAGCGAGTCATTGTTTGGTCGCCAGCAATTAATACTTTTTTATCTTCAGAATTAACAATTAATGAAATATGCCCTGAAGTATGACCGGGTGTTTTAAGAGCAATAACATCTTTCATAATCTCTGTTTCTCCATCCCCTCTAATTTCAGTTATGTCACCCATCATTTTTTTCTTAGCCTCAACAATCTCCTTTCCTTCAATTGCCTCAAAGTCTTTGAACTCCCCTTCGCCAATTACCCATGGTTTATCTCTAAAATGAACAATGGCTGCCGCATGATCTGCATGGGTGTGAGTAGTTACTATGATATCAATATCTTCATAGGTTAAGTTTTTAGAATTTAATGCCCTTTTTAACATAGAATAAAAACCTATATGATAGTTGCCTGGATCAACTAAAATAGTTTTTTCTCCGCGAATTAGTATAGTTGATGCAACAGGTAAAAATCCAACATTGCTATCAAAAATAGGTCCTAGATCTGTTCCGACACCCATTAATTTTTCCATTTCATCTAGTTGTTGTTCAGGATTAGATGCAAACATATAAACAATTTCATTATTGTGATAACTGAAACGCAAACAAACTGGATGAATAATTACTTCAACTGACGTTTTCATAAAACCTTACTTGCTGGAAATGAGTTAACTGCTTCTTTAATCCAGTCTAGTGTTTCAAAATTCATAAAAGAATAATTATAAAAATTATAGCCACTAGATTCCAATGCTAGCATATTTAATTGGTCTAATAATGATTTAGCATCTGGAGTTTGGGGCAGTATAGATCTAACTGCAGGAATAATAGGTTTTTGGTTGTCTATAATAGAAGTATAAATTGAGTGTTTACTTTTATTTATTTCTAAATCTGCAAAATAATAAGTGGGGTGTATTTCATCAACTATAGACAAAACTGAATCCAAATTCACACCGTTTTGCCATTTTCTTCCATGAGGTCCAAGAGGATAAAGAGGTCCAAAATCTATTAATCCTACCATGATGCTTTTATCCTGTCGAAATTCACTAATTACGCTCTTAGTTAATTGTGTAATACTATTTTCTCTTACTTTTAAATATTCATTAAATTCACCGTCTATGCATTTTTCTAAATCATTCCATTTCATTTCTTTATGATTTTGAGCACTAATAAAAAAATCGTTACAAACTGACTTAACCCAATTTGCTATAGATTTTCCATCAATGCCCTTATCGTTTAGATGTTCGAAACATTGTTTGCTAAAATTTAAGGATAATAAAAAATCAATATCAGATGGAAAATCAACACCTATGACCTCATGATGATGTCCATGTCTTACTGGAAGATATTCTATTGATTCAATAAGAACTTTATTAAAAACTCCTAATTTCGTTACATCTCTTGCAACATTATTTAAATAATCGCAGACAGTTTCATTAAATGGGCAGAGGGTATGAGTAATAGGATCATTCCAAGCATTATATGTTGCAAGGTCCTTATGTTGATTTCCGATTCCAGAGTTATGTAATCCAAGCATCCATGCGCCTAAGGTAATATTATTTGACTGGCATTTATTTGCCAAAGATGACCAAAAAGAATTCCAATTAGAGGTTAGTTTGCTTACTGGAGAAGAAAAATAATGATTTTTATGCCAAGCACTTGGTTCAAAGTATAATGCTCCAGGTTCAGGAAAATAAATTTTTCTATTTGGATTGTGAGGAAGAAAAAACATTCCTGAATGATAATTTACTGTTACAAATAGAGTATTTAAACCAGCTCTTTTTACTGCATCTATTACCGCATCTTCACCTTCATCAATAATATCCCATGGATATGCAAAAAGTCCGAGTGGAGAGTTACTCATTTTTTTCTCCAGTTAATGGTTTTGGCCATTTAGAAAATTCAACTAAGAAATCTGAAACTGAATCTGTAATTTTGTTAAAAAGATCTTCTCCTCTTTCTTTAGTTGCTAAAGTAGGAGCTCCTATAGATCCATTTTCTGATAACTCTTTAAAACTTGCTGCCACAGAAATAGGACCACCAGATAATAAATCAGCAGCTAAATATTTTGATCTATTTAAATAATGATCTTTCGCTTTATTCATTTGTACAGTTTGTTCATCTCTGTTTAACATTAAAGATGTTTCCATTTCACATGCATGCATTATTCCCCCTGTTTCAGATTTTCTCCATTCAGCAATCTCTTTTAAAGCAAAATCCCAGTAAGAAGCAAAAGCTGTATATATGTTTTTTTTATATCTTAAGACTTGTACTACATTTTTAAGTATATTAGCATTTCCTCCATGTCCGTTTAATATGAGTATTCTTTCAAGTTTATTATGAACTAAACTTTCAACAATTTCGATTATAAGATTAGTTAATGTTTCTTCTTGAATAGTTATTGTGCCTGGAAAATCCAAATGATGTGGAGAGTAACCTGTCCATACAACTGGAGTTAAAACTGCTTTGATATTTTTTTTATGAGATTTTATGACAGATTCTTCGGCTACGCTACCAACTAAAAATTCATCAACTTTGACAGGAAGGTGTTTTCCATGTTGTTCAAAAGCGCCAACAGGAAGAACAACAACTGGATCATCTTTGATTAGTTCTTGAACTTCCTGCCAACTATAATTACCTAAATGAGTTTTCATAAAACATTAAAGTAATATTTTATTTTTTATGATCTGCTAGCATTAATTTGATTAACAGCATCATTTAAGGCATCTTTTGCGTTTTTCTTCTGACTAATGGCAAGAGATACTTCATTAGATAGAATTTCAACCCACTGATTTCTATCAGCTGAAAAACCTCCATCTACTGGATATAAATATGAGTCTCTGATTACTCCAGCAAAAGGAATATTTTTTACAACATCTGCATGACCTAAAGCTGGGTCAAGTGATGGAGCCCAAGGAGAAGTAGAGCCTTGAACAATTTGATTTTCCAGTGATAAAGCAAATTCTATAAATTGCTTTCCTCCCTCAGGGTTATCAGAATATTTTGGTATTGCTAAAAATTCTGAACCATCAACTGAAGCAGAAGATTGTAATGCAGGAAGTGGAGCAATTCCACTCATACCTTGAACTGCTGAATCTTCTGAGTGATTTGCTATTCCACTTATGAAAGGCCATGATAAAAAGAAGCCTCTGTTACCAGCATTATATGATGGAAATGCATCAAACACCCAAGTGTAAGTTGGAGTTGCAGGATCTATAATCTTATCTTTGTGCAATAAATCTATCATAATATTTAATGCTTCAATACCTGCATCACTATTCATAACTGGATCTAAACTACTATTTAGAAAACTTCCTCCATTTGCTTGTAATAATGCTCCAAATGTCCAGAAACTATGTGTGCCTGCCCATGCATCTACTATTCCGTAAATATCATTGTCAGGATCATTAATTTCTTTGGCATATTCAATCATTGTATTCCATGAATTCTTTGTTTTATGCCAGTCTGCAGGAGCTTCAGTATCCAATCCTGCTGACTTAAGTAAATTTTTATTCCAATGAAGTACAGGACATCCAATTGTTATTGGAGCTGCATAAATCTTACCTTTATAAGTAGCAGCTGTAAGACTATTTTCCATTACTCCGTTTGGTCTAAGATTACTGTCAACAAAGTCAGTTAAATCATGCAACCATCCCTTATCAGCTAAACCCGCAATCTCTGAAGCAGTTACAAATATTGCATCACCAACACTTTTTCTAGCAATGTATGCAGAATTCAGTTTTACTGAGAGATCTGGCGTAGTAACTGTTTCAATAGAAGGAGTAACTCCAAACTTTTCACTATATTTTGGTGCAAGAGCTTGAAGATAATCCATATGTGATCCTAATAATAAACTAACAGGATCTTTGTTTGCAGCTAAAGCAAAATTATAACCAAACTGTGATACCAATGCACCGGCAAGTGCAGCAGATCCAGTTTTGTTTATAAATTTTCTTCTAGTTATTTTTTTTGACATTTTGTCCTCCCCAAAAAAAAGCTTTATTTTACATATAAAATCTTAATTCATCTATAAAGTCAACGATGATTGAAAAGTCGAGTTTTTTAAAAAACTAGGATCTTAAAGGAAAAATAGAATGTGGAACATTTTTATATGGAAGTTTTTTGGGGTTATTAGCGCAAGGCCCAGTTGTTTCAACTATAAATGTAGTATTTGAAATTTTATCGTAAGCTTGGCGATATGCTACAGCAGCTTTGATTCCTATTAAAGAAAATTTTTCAGGATTAATACCTTGGCTACGCCATTGTCCTAAATCAAAAGGGGGTGTTTTTTTTGAGGTTAATAAAATAGTTATACCTTTGTGATTAACTACCGCGCATCGGCCCATTTCAATTGATTGTCCTCTTGAAGCAGCTAAATGACTTTTTTTATCTTCTAGAAGAAAGGAGCCATTGGTTTTATTTAAAAGTTTAACTTCTAACTCAAGTGGCCCTTTGTCAAAAGGATTATTTTTTCCACCAATGTTAAGTTTTATATTTTCACCAATAGAAATTTTTTGAACCTGCATTACTGAATCAGGGTCATTGATAATTACTCCAGAATTTTCTAATTTGTTAGAAACTAATGCTCTTAATATATCAGTTCCATTTCCTTGAGATCCTCCTCCGATATTATCTGCTGGTTCAACTAAAAGAATAGGCTCTTTATATTTATTATTGCAAATATTTTTTATTACTTCTTCAAGATTATCTTCTTTAACCAAACCTTTGTTTTTTAAATTATTTGCAGTTAATTTTAATTGTTCTAATATTTCAAATATTTTTTTATCTTCATTCTTTGATATTATTGAAAAAGACACACCGCTTTCCGGAGCATCAGCAAATGAAAATCCTCCTATTACATTAATTGCTAATATATTTTCATTAATGTTTTCATATTTTCTTGCAAGATTTTCTAAACTCTTCATCGGATCATTTAATGTACCAGTGCCAGAAGGAGGCCATATAATGTTTGCTTTTATAAAATATGTTTTTGGGATTTTACTTTGATTTAATGAATCAAACATAATTTTTGCAGCTTTAAATCCTGTATCATAAGCATCAACATGAGGATTTTTTTGATAACATATTAATCCATTAGAATTATTAGCCATGGATTGAGTAAAATTTGCATGAAGATCAAATACGCCAAAAATAGGAACATTTTTTAAAAAATTATTTTTTTTTATTCTTTTTAATATTTCTCCCTCCACATCAAATATTGATTCTGTTATCATAGCCCCGTGTAAGGATAAAAAAATACCGTCAACTTTGATGTCTTTTATTTGATCTAATTCATTCTCGAAATCATTCCAAAAATTATTTAATACTTGATCTTCTACAATGCCCGAAGGAGTAGCAGTATAATTGGCAATAGGGATGACATTCAAATTATTAGATAAAGCAAAATCAAGAAAACCAGAAACTTGCGAACAATCTCCTTTTAATTCAAAAATCTCATTGTTTTTCAAAATATCAAAATCTTTCATTTTTGTTTTTTCTAGTAAAAAACAATTTGTTTCATGAAAAATTCCAGCAAATAATATGTTTTTCAAAATTACCTCGTAAATAAATATCTTTTTTTATTGATTTTATTATAGTACAAAAATAAAAAAAGAAAAAAATGAAGAATGATCTAGTTCAAATATGCAAAGAAAAACTATACTCAGCTGTTTTAGCAGATACTATGGATTCATTAGGATTTCACAATCAAGCATTACAGCCAGGAATTACTGCTTTAGATCCAAATATTAAACTTTGTGGTTTTGCTCGCGTTGGACTGTATATGCCCATTTATCACGATGACGAAAATACAAATGTTTATGAACATGAAATAGCATTAATTGACAGTTTAAAACAAAATGAAGTGGCTGTTCTTTCCTGTAATGGAAATAAAAACATTGCACCTTGGGGTGAATTACTATCTACAAGAGCTTCTTATTTAGGGGCGGCTGGTTGCTTAACTGATGGTTGTGTTAGAGATTCTGTTTTAATTAAAGAAATGCAATTTGCTGTTTATTCAAATGGAACTAATCCTGTAGATACTAAATATCGTGGAAAAATGATTATGCAAGATGTTCCAGGTAATATTGCAGGAGTTAATGTAGAAAAAGGAGATTTCGTTTTTGGTGATCAAGATGGTGTATTAATTATTCCTTCAAAAATTTTAGACGAAGTTATAGAAAAAGCTCTAAAAAAAGTAACAAGTGAAAATACAGTAAGAGAAGAATTAAGAGCTGGAAATACACTCACAGAAGTATTTGCTAAACATAAAATTCTTTAATAATCTGATATTTATAAGTCTTGTTTATTCAATTTTTTTTTGATTGTTGATAGATAAAATCGCACACAGAATTTAATATTATATTTGATACATGTCTTGAAGCAGCATCCTCAACTCCAAATATTGGAACTGAAGCAACTGGAGCTATCCATCTTACTATTTCGTAAGAAGGCAAATAAAAAACTTTTTTATCTGATAATATATTTTTAGATAATAAAACTTCATTTAATGCAGTCCTAATTGTACTTTTACTAACACAATCAATTTCTATTGCATTCATGTTTAATTTGTCATCTATTCCTAAGACACTATCAATTGGCACTGGAGATACTGAATATAAAATTTCAATATTAGGGGAAAATTCTCTAATTGATTTGTAAATATTTAAAATATAATTTTTAGTTTCATTAAAATCTGACATGCGAATATAACATCCAGCTTTCTTCATTCTATTATGAGAGAGATTTCTTTCATTGATTTCTTCAGACATTGAAAGAGAAATAAATTTTGGCGCTATCTCCTCCTTTCCCATATCATCAAAATAATAATCAATGGTATTACCTAAGGTTACTATTACTTTATTACTATTAATAATATTTTCTTTTAATGTTAAAATTTTATTAATATTTGATTCTAAAACGTTGGTCTTTTCTTCTTCTGATGACTCACTCCAAAATTTTTTAATAATCTTATTTAAATAATATTTTAGATCTTTCTTATCAGTGTAATTTATACATTTTAATAAAACTGAATTTGAACCTGGCGAATTAAGATCTTCTGCAAGTGGAAAATTTGATGCATTAATGTTTTTTGATTTCAAGTAGTCTGTAAAATTTCTAGCAAAACAACTTCCTATAGAATAAAATATATCTGTGTTTTTCATTATAGGAAAATTTTTTTCATCAAAAGCTGATGACAAAAAACTATGTGATAGTGAAAATTCATCTGCAACATGGGGAAAAACATGTTTAAGAAGTTTCTTTGACTTTTTTTCTCTTTTTTCTTTTAAAAGGATTTTTAATGAATCTATGACTTCTTCATCCAGATGTCTTTTAAAATATTCAGGTAAATTCCATGTAAATTTTAAAAAATCTGATTTTTGTGCAAGATCTAATAAATCCGCAAAAGTCTTTATAGCTTCTTTGTTAGAAACTTGATTCGTACGAATATGCTTGAGATAATTTCTATAGAAAAATCTAGGTAGTGTATTTTTTTTATTAGAGTAAAAATTTATCAAAGCTTAAAACCCAATATTTACTATATATTATAATAAAAAAATTTACTATTTCGAGTAAATAAAAATTATAGAAGTGCTGTATTTTTAATATAAAAGTAGGAAAGTATTCAATGAAGCAAAATAATTTAAGAAATTTCTGCGTTGCTCCTATGATGGGTTATACAACGCCCCATGCAAGAAAATTGTACAGAATTCTATCAAAAAATGCATTTCTTTTTACAGAAATGATACCTACTAAAACAATGATTCATTCAAAAACCAAAGATTTAATTATTGAAAATAACAATGATAATCCTGTAGCTCTACAGGTAGGAGGCTCTGAACTTCAAGATTTAAAAATCTGTGCTGCTATAGCAAAATCATATCACTATGATGAAATAAACTTAAATGTAGGATGCCCAAGCAAGGCAGTTCAAAAAGGTAATTTTGGAGCATGTTTAATGCTAGACAAGGTATTGGTTAGAAATTGTATTGAGACTATGCAAGAGATTTCAAATATTGAAATATCTATGAAGTGCAGGATCGGCATTGGACATGATCTTAACTATGATTTTTTTTCTAACTTTATAGACGAAATTAGCAAAACAGGAATAAAATATATTTATATACACGCAAGAAATGCAATTATGAAGGGACTAAGCCCTAAGAATAATAGAAACATTCCTCCATTAAATTATGAATTTGTTTCAAAAATTAAAATTGAACATCCAAATATTAATTTTATTTTAAATGGTGGAATTAATACAATAAAAGATGGTTATACCCTATTAAAAAAATATGACGGAATAATGGCAGGGAGACTAATTCAAAATAATCCTTTTAGTTTACTTCTAGTTGATAAATTATTTTATAACAAATCTGATAACATTACTTCTACTGAAAATATAATTATTGAATATTTCAAATATATAAGAAATAAAATAAGCTATGATTCTAATTTTCGTTTATTAAGTCCGCTGCTTGGAATATTATTTGCCTTGCCAAATAGTAAAAATTTTAAGATTAAAATTCAAAAAATTATACAAAATAATGAAATTGATACTCTTGAGAAATTATTCATGCAGTTTTTTGATGAATGCAAAAACAATGAAAAACTAGTAAGCAATTTGATATGAAAAACTGATTATTTCAGCTCCTGGATTTTTATCGCCTATATTTGCATTTGAAATATGTCCAAAAGAAATTCCAATTCTGTTATTATTTTTAAGTTCATAACTTAATTCAAAAGTTGTTCTAAACTCGATGTTATTGCCTAATTTTTTTCCATCTCCATCATCATAATAACCAGCTCCAAAACTTGGAGTAAAAATTACATTTGATTTATCTCCAGTAAACAATGTACCTACGTTGTCCTCTAAATATACCCCTGTTAAAAAATAAGTGGCAGAGTCCGAAGTTAGTTCAAATCCTACAAAAGGTTTTAAATTAAAAAAATCATAACTTTGTGGTCCTATTTCAAGCAAAGATCTATCAAATCTTCTTTCATATCTAAAATCTGTTGCAGGGTCTTCTTCACTACCATCAAATTTTACATCATAAAATCCAATACCAAAAACATCGTATCCTTTGGCAAATACATTGCTAGTAAATAAACAAAATAATAATAATATAATTTTTAACATAAATAATATAATTAATTCACTGTAAGAATAATTATGAACTGATCAAATAAAAAATGATTTTTTTTGTTGATATTTAAATAATATAAGATTTTTATTACTTAGATTCAAATAAATCTAATATTTCTCCTTGATCATTAAAAATACCTGCAATAATTTTGTTATTTTTTAAAGGTTGCTTATATAATGAACAAACAATGTTATTTTTTAATATAATGTTTGTATTTGTTGAAGAAGGATAATAGCCTCTAACTATCTTTTTAAAATTATTATATGGTTTATTTAACTTAGAAAAATTTTGATATCCCCACCAAAAGCAATCATTTTGCGCAGAAAGCGGTCTGGATACATCAACACCCCTATTCACAAATAAAATTTTTTTAGTATCAGTAAAGGCAGCATGTCTTAAACTTGTAAAATACTCCTTGTGTCCTGGAATTTTTACAATAATTTGATTTAATTTATTTGTCCATTTAGTAATTGATAAAGTTCCTTGAGTAGACTTTTCAATTACTTCATTTTTTTCAACACCATATGAGTTAATAGTTTTATCAACGCCGTGTTCAAACATCCATTTAACAATTTCAACAGGATTTGGAGCTGTTTGTAATTGTAATAATTTCAAAAACATTTCTTCTTGAGCGCCTCGTAAAAAAACAACATCTTCAGGCTGTAACAGAAACTTTGATAATAAATAATTTCTCATTTTTATAATACTTGTAATTGTTTCTTTTGCTTGATTTTTGATGCCAATTGCATTGCCTAATAAAACTAATTTATCTCCTTTTGAAAATTTTTCTAATATATATTCCTTTATTGAATTAAATGATTCCAAATCAGAATGTATTGATCCTATAGCCCAAATTTTATTTGAAGATTTTAATTCTATGAAATTAGATTGGGTATTCACAAATACTACTTATTATATAAAGTATTCTCTATTTTTTCAGTGGCTTGGAAATAATCTGTTTTTTCTACTGCTGCAACTTCTCTGGCCAATCTTTCTAAAGCTGCTTGAAACATTTGTCTTTCACTATATGACTGTTCAGGTTGACTATTTTTTCTGAATAAATCTCTTATTACTTCCGCTATTTTAATAGGATCTCCTGAATATATTTTAGAATCATATTCTTGTGCTCTTCTACTCCACATAATTCTTCTTATTTTTGGTTTTAGTTTTAATATTCCAAATACTTGCTCAATTGTTTTTTTTGACGATATTTTTCTTAATCCAACTTCTTTTTGTTTATCAAGCGGCACTCTAATTGTAAGTTTAGACTGTTCCATCTTTACCACATAAAATTTAGTTTTAATTTTTGCTATTTCCATTGATTCAGTTTTAATTATTTCGCCAACTCCATGTTTAGGATAAACAACAATCTCACCAATTTTAAATTCATTATTTTTTTTTGTTTTCATTTATTTTCCTGGTTCTTTGCTAAAATGTTTTGCATATTTATTTTCAACATTTTCCCATTCCTTAGAGTCTGATGGAGGTTCTTTTTTTTCTGTTATTACAGGCCATTTTTCAGAATAAATTCTATTTATTTCTGCCCATTTTTCCATATTATCTTCAGTATCAGAATGAATTGCTTCAACTGGACACTCTGGTTCACAAACCCCACAATCTATGCACTCATCTGGATGGATTACTAACATATTTTCACCTTCATAAAAACAATCCACGGGACATACTTCAACACAATCCATTAATTTACATTTTATACATTTTTCATCTACAACGTAAGTCATTAAAATATTATATTTCTCCGCTAGACAAACTCTTTATTGCTCTATTTTTTGCATTACCACAACTTACATCTGAAATATATAACAGTCCTGCTAAGCGTCTTATTAAATTTGATTCAAATTCATGAACTTTTCCATCAGATAGAACTATTTTCCATAAAACTTCGATTAATAATATTTTTTTATTTTCATCAAAAATCTTATTAATTTTAGAAGTAAAAAAATGTAGTGATTTTGGTTCATCAATCTCCTTTAAACAATCTTTTATAATTAATTCAACTTCTTCAAAATTCTCTCCAAATATTTCTACAAGAGATTTGGTTATTTTTTTTATTTCAATTTTGTCAACTATTCCATCTGTATTAGCGGCTTCTAACATTAATCCACACAATAACTTAAGGTCTTCAGTAGATTTTGTTTCTACAGATGAAGTATCTGTCTGAGAAAATATTTTTTTTAGTGATTGTAACAATTAAAACCTAAATTCTTATTAAATGAAATAAATTATTTAAAGTAATTTTTGCAAAACTGCAAA
>MDTG01103202.1_pt1 | contig 17288 bp, 3 predicted proteins | sample 811421 | NCBI WGS metagenome assembly MDTG01 (sample SAMN05326645, study PRJNA326480) | marine metagenome | isolation source: seawater | place: Pacific Ocean: South East | collected 2011
AACTAAAGAGCTTGAGTATATAGAAATTGGCGATAAATCTGCGCCACTAATTCATGTTTTCTTCGATTTTAATTGCAGTGGTTGCCGTCAAGCAAAAAAAGTACTCAAAAAATTTGCTGATAACGGTGATCTACGCATCAGATACATTCCAGTTGGTGTTATTACCAAAGAGTCTGCCATTAAAGCGGCCTACTCTTTAATTCCTGCAAGTAATGATGATAGGAATATACTTCTTAATCACTTTGTACAACCAGGTACTGCAGATGAGCTAATTAAGAGTAAGGAACCAAAAACAGAAGTTTTAAGGGCGCTTAAGGAAGTGAACAAAGCTAATAAGGTTTTCATGTTCACACCAAAAAAACTTACACCAACGTTTACGTTTGAATTAGACGGAGAGGTTGTCATTGCAAACTTAACCAGTGAAAAGAGCATACAAAATCTGGTTGATAGACTACGAAAATAATAAGTTGTCCACTAAAAGGGACGAAAGCTTAAAACCAATTGCTAGATAAAACATGCTAGCTGATTATTGGAATAAGCAAACAAGGGTTTCATATGAAATATATTTACGTTGACATAGACAAGGTTCCAATAAAGCAAAGTAACTGGGAGGAAGTTTATAATAAACACCTATCAGACGTTGCTGACATCCCTGCAGTCATTTCAGGAGCTGCTTCTATCGAGGATGCCAGAAACTGGCTTGAGTGTGTATCCAAAGTTCATCCAGAAAACCTTGTTTCAACATGTATAAAGCAAACTAAGGGGTTTGGTGCTAGGGAAATAAGAGCCCTATCAGCGTATGACAACAAGGAATATTACCCTGCTCTTTCTGCAAATGAAATTTACAATTCAAAACAGTTAAAGGCATTTCCTGCCACATTTAGCCTAGCTAAAAATGAAGAGCCATTCATTATCAATGCAGCAAGACAAGTACTTGCTGAAAAGCATGGTGTTAGTCGTCATCCAGAGATTGAAGCAGCGATGCTCGAAGGCAATGGTGATAATTGGTTGCGTTCAAGGCCATCACTGTATGGTACGACTGGTGAACGTGATGTAATAATTGACATCCATATAAATCGCGGTGAGGACATAACCCATTCTGACGAAATCAGGCTTCATTATCATGACTTAGTTGCCACTACAGTTGGTAAGCGTCCTACATCGTTATTTCAGGCTAATGTTGAAATAAACCCAGACTTGAAAGCACAGCTTATTAATATGGTGAAAGTCTCACCGGCTGCAGAGCAAGCAGCAATCGCAATGCTTAAGGAGGCAATCAAAGCAAACTCTCCTGATGCATCACTATCTGTTCGAATTATACAAAAAAAACAGGATACATTTGATGAAATTGCTATTTTAGGCGAAAAGCACTGGCAGAAAATGCTTAAAGGTCACCAAATTGAAGTAGACCAAACTATTGATACCCTACCTGATGAATTGAATGCAGAGTACACAGAACTTAGTAAAAAGATCGTTGTTGCAAAAAGTCTAAAAGATACTGCAGCAGAAATAGAGCGCTTAGCTAGAAACTCTATGTCGGACTTCGCTGCTAGAAATGACATTACTAGCAATATGAAACTCCCATATGAAGCAACCACATTAAAACAAAATAAAAAGTATGACCTAGAAGAGCTTTTTGATATGCTAACTAGCAAATTCAATGTGCCAAGTACAAGTTTAAAGAAGAAAAACATTGATGTTGATACGCATATGCACTTGTATGCTGAGTCTTTGAAAACAGGAACGCCTGTACCTGCACAACAACTTATCAGTGCCGTTAAATACGGTGGCCTTGATGAAGCTAGCATTAAAACAGCCGCTACTGAAGCCGGTCTGAATCTAAATGATTATGTTGAAAATTCTATGCGTGTTTACATTTCACCTCAGTCTAGAGGGGATGTTCATAACGCTCTGCAAAACATTCAGCACGAAATTGAAGCGGTAGTAAAAAACACCGTAAACCAACTTATTGAGTCACCCTCACTAGACGATGAGCGCTTAAAGCAAAACTTATCGAATGTCGGTATATCTCACAAAATGTCTTTCTAAGGAATACTTATGGATACGCAAAGCAAATCCCGCGATTATATGATGGTAAAAGTTGAAGGCTACAATGCTAATAATAAATACATGTATGCACGAACTTTTCCGCAAGGTGAAAAGATCACTATCGCGGTTCAAAAAAATGTAAAGACTGACTTTATTGGTTATTTGAGTGACAAACAAGATAAGCGCTTTGCGCCTAAAGGGTCAATAATCGCTTTATACAATGTGGATCAGATAAAAGACGCATTTCATGTTGCAAAATGGGCAAAAACTGTAAGTAAAAAGCCACAATCTGAAGATGTAATCGTTAGCCCTACAACAGTCTCACCAGTCATTGATACCGGCAATGGTAAAACTCAAGTTCTAGCTAGAATAGTTGACCCTGTACCACTGCAAACTGAAGATATTACTAGTTTGCAATCACTTGCGTTGTCGGCCATCAAAAACCCACCAGCTAATTTAAACTTACCTGGTAATCGCGGCTTTATGTTAAGGGTAGGTTTAAAGGGCCAATCAGGGTACCAATCAGCTAGCTTCAAAGGCCTGCCAAACAGCAGCCCCGAAAAAGTGGTGTCACATTACTTTGGTGGCAATGGAAACACACCATCATCAGCTCTGAAGTCAATATTAGCTGCTGCACAAAGCGCAGCTAAAAAAGGTTCAATTAATATTGAGGTCGTAGCGTTCACAGATGCCCCTGTATTTAATTACGGCAACAGCCAAAACGACCATAAATTAGCATCAATACCGAATTTTAGAATATCAGAAGGCGATAAGTACAATCCTACATTTTCAAATGCTGCTATCACCATTGATAGACAAGATAACAACAAGGTATTAAGCGTTGTTGCTTTACCTGATAAAAAAATTATTAGTGACTTACATGCACTAGTGGGTAGTCACTCAAAAACAAATACTGACACCATTCCGTTTATATTGCCAAAGCAATTCCCTGCTGCCACAGCTGAAAATAAACAGCAAACAAGCAAAGAATATCCGGTGTCGATAACACCTTACATTGATAAGTCGAACCAACAGTTCAATACTATTTTTGTTCAAGTTCGTGACGACGCACCTAAAGAGGTTCATGATCGCGTATTAAATGCGATTGATGCTGAACCTCGCAAACGTGCTGGTGGTTATTACTTCAACAGAAAAGACCGTAAAAAAGTTGAGTCTTCACTTTCAGACTTAGCTGGCACACCAGCTCTTTATACTGCAACTGGATCAATAGATGGCGAGAGTCATACTTTTATTGCAGGCAGAACGAATGATCCGGAGTTTAAGGGGCAATTGGAAGCGTTTGTTAAAACTCACAACATAAGCTCGCTGCCAGGTGGCCTTTACAGCATACCTGACAAAGACTCAATTCAAACTCTATCAGCTATGGAGGCTTTACTAAAGAAATCTGCAAGCTCACAACTTGCCAGCTCATACCTTGCAAATAAACCTAAACCAGAAGTAAACCAAGCTAATAAAGTACAAAAAAAACCTACGTATGTGGAATGGCTTGATGAAAAGTATAGAAAGAACCCAGACCTTATCGCTCGTGAATTTGACTCAGAAATTGCAGAAAAAGCTGAAGAAGCCGGTATAATCTGGTCTGACTCTAAGGGCAATGTCACATGGCCATCTTTAAATGGCAACCCTGAAACAGTTGGAAAAACCGCTAACGTTAAACCTGTCAACACCGGTGATAATGGTAGTTGTTACATTTCTACTATGTTTAACTCTTGGAATACAGCCAAAGGAAATGAACAGTATGGCATCGTAATTACATTTACCAACCTAAATAAGGATAGGGAAGAACGGTGGTCTTTTAACTCGCACAGTGAGACATATAAGCAATACAGTGAAGAGGTTTGGGGGAACGAGCAAGCTGTTAGTAAAAAACCCCAACTAACAGATGAAGAGTTAGCAGAAGAAAAACGCAAATTAGAATTGGAAAATGAAAAGAAGCGAGCTCAAAGAGTCGCAGCTTCGGATGCGCAGAAAAACAAAGCCTTTAATGACTTTGCTTCTATGCCATTATTTATTGGTTCACATAAAACTTTAGAAGATAAAGAATTACCAAACTTTGCTAAGCTTGTCGATGCTAAAGCACTAAAACTAAAAAGCTATCCTAACAACAAAGCATTCGCATATGCAGCCTACGATATTCATGATCGTTTTGTTGGTTACCCATATATAACTGAAGAAAAAATTCTATTAAACAAAGATAAGCCAGAGAAAAAAAACAGCTGGTCTAACAAAATGTTTAATTATGGCTTCCAAAAAGATGATGTTCGTTCCGGCTTACCACTTGGGACACATCGAACCCTCGGGACCATAGATCCAAATAATCCACATAATATTTTTTACTCTGAGGGCTACGCTAACGCGGGTAGTAATCATGAAGTGACTAATGAGGTGTGTGTTATTTGTTTCGATAAAGACAATATGAAAAAAGTTATTGGTCTTATGTCTAAGAAATATCCTAACCATAGACACATTCATGTTTCAGACAATGACAGATACTCGCCAAAAAATGGGAACGTGGGCGTTATGTCTGCACTTGATTCAGCATACCACTTCGGTGCTCTAGTCGTTATACCAAATGTCGAAAAATTACCGAACGCTTTGCAAAACAAGTTCACTGACACAAGTGATTTTTTCACTACCGGCAATAGAGAAACGCTTAAGAATGAACTAATTAACCAACAAAACCTTTCGGATGTTGTGGTCAATCACCTTGAAAGAGTAAAGTATGTTGCAGATTCAAAAATTGACCAGCAAATATCCTTGTTATCTAAAGTGCTTGATGAAGTGGGTGTAGATAGGAATGACAAGCTTGCAGCAATAAATGAAGTGCTTCAACTACGAACTGATTTATATGCTCCAATTATCCCTCAATACACTCATAAATACTCACAAGGGTTTACTGATAAAGATTTATCAGCGATATCTGCTATAAATAACTCAGCTTTAGATAAGATTGATTATGATGTCGTTGAAGATTTGCCATCTTCGTTAAAGAAATCAACAACTGAAAAGCCTGATAATGAAACCAGTAGCAACTCAATACCTGAGTGGCCTGTTCAAGTTCAAGCTGTCTTAAATCCTAGCCCAAAAGAAGGTGCTAGAGTAAATACTATTACTGAAATTTCTGACCCATCAGGTGAGTATACAAGTTTCATAATAGACAAGTTACAAAGTCTCGACATCCCTCATTCGCATTCGAAAAACACTGGTAAAATTTACGCGCCCTATAAGTTTATTAACTTAATCAATAGTGGCCTTAATAGTATTACTGGTGCTCCTGCAATCTACCCTGGTCGAACTCGCTCAAATGAAGAGGGGGTTGTACTTCGTGGTGATTTCACCAACCCAGAAACGACTAATGACCTTGAATCAGTACTAAAGCCTCTAGGCATCAGCTATAACCAAAGCGAAATGGGTTATGTTATCGCTGATGCCAATACATACGTTTTTGTTAAAGAAGTTCTTCAAGATAAATTTATGAAGGCTAACCCCGATGCTATAGCCGTTCTTCCCGTAGAGCTAAATGACTCGCAAGTAAAGCTAACAAATAGCATAGAAAAAGTTGCTTTCTCATTAGGTTTGAAAAAGCAATCACTTGCTAAGCAACAATTAAAACTTAATCAACATAACCCACAATTAGCGGAATTAAATAGCCCAATCATTGCAGGGGTTTACTACCAAGCAGAATCAAAAGTAAAAGACCGTAGTGATCTGGTTTCCTCACTAAGCCCTGCTGAGCGTGTTTACATGCAGCAGCGTACACTACAGACGATGCTCGGTTCACTGAACCTGATACAACCTACTCTAGAAAAACAATATAGAGAAGATGTTGATGCCGCTCTGTCAATTTTAAAAGCGCAGATGCAGCCAATTGCGCCCTCTACTAGCGAAAGTGAAAAGTTAGCCACCAGCAAAGAAGAACAATCATCCTTAGAAGAAGAGCAATTAGAAAAAGTATCAGATGCTAAACCGCTGCCTACGCTTCAGCAGCAACATGCTATTTTTCAGACTATTCCACAATTTGTTCATCCGCAAACCAGCACATTAACGGATGTTAAGCTCAATCAAGCGGTTATAAACAACACACAGCTTTCAAAAGAAACTGATAATAGCACCTCTGTAAAGCACGAAGATAACGAAGACTTGAAAGGGTCAGAAATTGACTCAACTAATGAAGCGCCAACTACACAAAATTTAGCTGAAACAGAAACCATTTTACCTTTAGACGATAATGATCTTGTAGAAAAATCAGAAGCCTCTAACATCATCTCTGTTGAAGTTGAAGCGCCAGAACTTCCGCATAAAAGTGATGTAGAAATTCGTTTAGATAGATTGGTGGACTTCATAGATACTTATTTAGCCAATGAGTACACGCCTGAAGAGATTAATGAATCACTGCGCGAACCAGGTAGCCCTTATTATGATATTGTTAGTGGCTTTCAATATCAGCTACTGCGCGATGATGTTAAAAAATCTCACACAACTCAATACGGTAAAATGTATAACTTACCTCGTACCGTAGAGAGCCCATTTGTATTTATTTCAAGTGTTGAAAAAAATGTAGTTGAGTCGCGATTAGCTAAATTAGATCTGTTTATAGATGAAATCCTAAAGCACAACCCAAACTTCACACCAAAAAGAGTATCAGCTTATGCGATTCGTGGAGTTTATAGAGGCGTACATCACCCATATATGGATGATGATGGTAACTATAACAAAGCGCTCCTCAAAAACGATCTTATGCACATAGATGGTTATGAAGATATTACAACACTCACTGGTTATTTTGCATTACAGCAAGAAGAGTATTTGGACGGTCAGAATAATCAAAATAGCGCTTTTTCAGCTGACTTCACAGATGGTGAATTAGCTTCTGATGATAAAACAAGTGTTGAAAATGAAGACGCACTAGTAGCAGCTCAAGTAAAACTTATGAGCTCAATGCCTGCGCCACCAGCAAGCCTTAGTTCACCAGAACGCGAAAAAATACAAACAGCTCCAACCGTGACTATTCAACCTGTTGTGGAAGAATCGAAATCAGAGCAAATTCAAGATACACCTCAAACGAATGCAACAAAAATATTCGTTGATAACGACAATGATGCTTACAGCAAAATATACAAGCTAGCCATCATTTGTGCTCAAGAAGAAATGAGCTACGAAGAATTCTATGAAGCGGTATTTACTCCAGATGGTGCATATTACGTTGAAAACCCATTTGTGGTTGATGGTAAGCTTGATAAAAAATCAGTTGTTAAAGAATTAAAACCTAATGGGTTTACTTCACCTAAACGTTTTTTTGAAAGTGCATTTGAAGATGTTCAAGGTAAACCTCAAAACGCAGTTGAGCTATCTAGAGTTGCAGGAATATTCCCATCAAAGTTAGCAATGGATAAAGGGATTGGCTCTCAATTTAATGCTGTTGAAACCCTTCTAATGGCCGACTCACTAGTTTCATTAGAAAAGGCTCCGGAAATTACCAAAAAAAGCTTTGCTAACTGGTATAGGAATGACAATTCTGTAATAGCTATACACCCTATATTCTCAGAAAACTTACAGACAATAGGATCGGCAACGCTTGCTGAAAAATACAGTAATAATGAAATTAAGCTTATGGCTGATGTTATGTGTGTTCCTGTTGACAATACTGATACTAAAGAGCATACAGCGGATAGAATTATTACTCAGTGGAAAACCATCGTTGAGCTGGGAAGTATTACTCAGGAAGATTTTCAAGAGCTTCCAAGTGATGAAATACATCGCATAGCAGACGTTCTTAACATACCAATTACGCCTGCAAAAGCAGATATGGCCAGAATGATTTACAACAAAGTAGATGATGTAAATCAATTGATAGAGTTACGAATAGCCCAATATGGCTATGTTATTTCAGCATTAACAATAGAAAAAGAGAATGGAAGCGTACCATCATTTGTTTATCGTCAATTAGACAGCATACTTGCAGAAGAGAGCATATATAAGCCTGTAGTTGTTGATAAGATAAAGAAAACGGAAATTGCCAAACTTAACAGAGCAGTAAATGAAGCCAAGTCATTGCTTGTTCAACTGCCGGACGCAGACAGAACCAAAGCTGTTCTTATTGAAGTACCATCTAAGCCTGACATGGTTGGGGTCGAAAACGCCGACATTATAGGGTTAGGTGATTATAAATATATCGTAACTCAGGGTGATGCTAAGCTAATTCCAAAACCCCCTCATATGACAGGCTTTGCCGTATATAATCAAAATCAAATTTTAGCACCAGGTTCCTTCTCATTAGCAGATCTACGCAAATACAACATACAGCCGGTGAGCAGAAATGCTGTTATTGACGCATTAGCCCCAGCTAAAGATCTGTTTGAAAAGCAAGGCTATATTTCGTTTATAACTGAATCAGAACAATATGGCGTCATTTATAAAGAGAAAAACAAAGTCGTATTGAAGTTTGTAAGTGATAATAATGAAGCTGATGAGTCATATAGTTTTAAGCATTTTAATGAATCACTTGACCGTGCACTTGATTTCTTCCCGCTAAAATCCATTGAATTTACAGACGGTTTTAGCGCTAACATGGTTGACAATGAAGCCCTAAAATCTGATTTAACTTTTAAAGGTCTTAACGCTCTTTATGAGACATTGATTGACTACACGGAAAACGATAATGCCGAATTAACAAAAAATATTGCACTAGACTTATTGGCTAAAGCAAATGAGCTAGGCTTTAATCATAAAAGCCAATCTAATGATAATGTAATACAAGCAGTAGCATTAGTTGACTCTCTAAATGACAGCTATAAAACGAGTCGTTTTGCCCTATTGGTTGGCATGGATGACAACTTAACTAGTGAGGAACAATCACTTATTAAACACGCGGTAGCGCTTAGTGAAAGCAATACTCTTACTCAGGTCGAAGAGCCTTTAAGCGATGAAGATGATTTAATTTCACAATTAAATGCCACTACTTTACAAAACCTTAATACTGAATTTGCATTAAATAGTGATGCGCTTTTATTTGAGGAAGTTGTTAATTCAGAGCCAACCACTGCAAATCTGAAAACCGCAGAGAAAGAGCTTGCAGATGTAAAAGAGCAAATAAATGATGAGTTAATAGGTGAAGGTCAATTTAGTAATGGTGATTTAGTTGAAGCTGATACTTCTAGTCAAGAACAAAAAGGCGCAATAAAATCAGGGGATGCTGTCACTTATGAAAGTGAAGGGAAACCTCTTTTCGGTTATGTGATTGGTAATGACTCATCTCTTAGTGTCGTTAGGTATTCATACCAAGACGAATACGAAAACTTAGAGAAAAATGCCAAGGCCGCCTTCTTAACGTTTAACGGAAAGCGCGTACCTGCTTTTGCCATTTCTAAAGAGGAATTTAAACAATCTGTAAAAGCAAATGGAATAACTGGCAATAGCGAAATAGATAAGATAATTAGCGAATTAGGTTCGTTAACAGCGCTTAATACTCAAGAGTTGTCACTGCTTGCCAATTTAACGGGCGTTGCTGATGATTTTACTACTAAGAGTGAACTAATTCAGGATCTAGAAGATTATTTTAAAGTAAATCAGTTAGGAGCTATACCTAGCGAGCTCTATAGCGATGATGATAAATCTTTTATTAAAAAATATTTTAATGATGATACTGCTATAGAAAACGTAAGCTCACTGACTAATGAGCTTACAAGTGCAACTAGTACACGCATAATAGACAAGGCTTTTGCAGACGCAAATAAGGCGTTAAAGCAAACAGATATTAACCTTAATATTTATAATCACCCTAACAACACGTACTCTGAATTAAATATTGATCAAGTTGAAAACGTTCAAGCAATCACAAGTAAGGGACTCATTGAAACGTTGAGTTTACCGGTTGAAGTTATTGACGCAAAAATAATAAACCTTCCTGAAGAGGTAAATGCCCTAGCACAAGACATAGTAACTAACGCCAAAATTAACAACAATAAGGAAAGCCTCATTGCAAAAGAAGGCTCAGAAGTTTTTGTTGAACTTGAGGGAGATATAATCAAGGCTAATTTGAAGGATGATTTATCTACCAATGCAGACAATGCTACGCTTGTTATTGAAAGTGATGATAGTAAGGAACAAGAATTAAACTTACCAAATAATTCACTGTCGATTGATGTAGATGAGATCACCAACGAAGCTAAATCATTATTTGAACAATATTTGCATGAGGCAGACAACATAGAGGTTTCAACTATACTAACCCCTTATGAGCGTATGAATAACGATGATGGCGATAATGGCCTCACATATATCTACTCACGCTTACTGGCCAACAAGATGCTTCTTGAGCATTCTCAGGCATTGCTAGACGAAGCAAAGACACCGAATAATTACCGATTAATGGTAACTGCTGATGAATACCACATTCAACCCACTGACATTGGATATACGAAGCCAGAATTTGAAGGTATTGGTAAATTCAGTGAAATTTCAGATTTAAACAAAGCAATTTTAATTGCAAAACGAAATGCATTAGGAGCAAGCCAAGATGACAAAATTGACGAGTTACGGAGTGAGTCTACAACATCACCTGAAGAATCATTGTCCGACAATGCTCAAGGAGCTGTTACAAAAGAACCAGTTGGAAAGTTATACACTGGAGATGCAAGCGAAAATGACCGAGACGGTGAACAGAATCAGCAAGAAAATGATGGAGCAGTTCGAGTCGAAGCGCGACTTCATAGAGAACTCGACAGCGCTAGAAACGATAAATCAAGAAGCCCTAATGGAAGCAAAAGTACTTCTATTTCCAACGCCGGAGTAAAGTTAAATCCAAATGTAAATTATGCTTATGATGAAAATACGATTAAAGCAATATCAAGCTACAAAACAGAATCGGAAGCATATGGTACAAATTTAAGTGCCATTAAACTTGCTAAACAATTATCAAAGGAAAAGCGCCCCGCCACAAATGATGAAAAAAACATACTCGCTAGTTACAGAGGTTGGGGTGGTCTAGCAGCTATATTTGACCATACTCATACGTCTCATTCGAGCAAAAGGGTAGAACTGCAAGAGTTATTATCTAATGATGAGTACATTTCATTAAAACGCTCTACCCTCAGTGCATTTTATACCTCTCCACTATTGGTAAACTCGGTATGGAATGCAATGAAGCACTTGGGCCTTAATGAAGGGTTTGGAATAGATCCTGCTTTTGGTATTGGAAACTTTGCAAGCGCAATGCCAATTGATATGCAGGATAAAGTCACTCTACAGGCAAAAGAGCTAGACCCTTTGACAGCGGAAATAGCAAGGCATATTCATGGGCCATTAATTAAAAATGAGGGTTATGAGAAAGCAAAAATCCCATCAAACACATATGATTTTGCCGTAGGCAACATACCGTTTGGTGACTTTAAGGTATACGACCCACATCATAGGGATCTAGGTAAGCATCAGATCCATGATTACTTTATCCTTAAATCCATTGATAAGGTTAAGCCTGGCGGCTTTGTTTCATTCATAACATCTAGCGGCACACTAGATAAGAAATCAGATACTGTTAGAGAATTAATCTCGAAGCAAGCTGATTTAGTTGGTGCTTTACGCTTACCAACTGATGCCTTTAGTGATAACGCAAGAACTCAGGTAAATTCCGATATCTTATTCTTTCAAAAACGATTACCTGAATCAGAACCTACAAACACAAACTGGCTGAATGTTGGTGAAAAAGAAATCCCTACCAGCATTCACGGCGGCTATGAAGAAAAAGTTGAAATGAACCAATACTTCATTGATAACCCAGAAATGATTATTGGTAAACAACACTCTACCTCTACTAGGTTTGGCCGTAGAACATATAGAACGTACCTAGAAGGCGATTTACTGGATTCTATTAATGTTGCCATTGATAAGCTCCCAAAAAACATTCACTTTGATTACTCAGTGGATGATAAATTTACTTCTGTGCAAGATCAAAAAACTGAAATCACTTCAGGTAGACGCTTGGGCTCATATCATTTAGATAGCGACAAGGGCGTAGCAATAGTTATCGAAAAGTTTGAGTACAATTCTGAAACCGAAGAAGTAGATTCAATACAGCTTTTAGAAAAATGTGACCTTAAAAAAACCGTTATTCCTCGTATGAAGAGTCTGATTCAATTGCGAGATGTAACGAAGTCTCATATTGATTTCATGCTAAATAACGAAAGTAATGAAGGCTTTGATGAGTCCCTAAGCACATTAAATAATCTATATGATTCTCACATTAAGAAATTTGGGCCTTTAAATCAATTTGGAAACAAATCGGTATTTAAAACCGACCCAGATGCATCAATTTTACTAGCTTTAGAAAAGTGGGATAAAAAGGAGAAAAAAGCAGAAAAAGCAGATATTTTCTCAGAGAGAACTGTTTATCCTCGCATTGAAATAACGCATACAGATAGCGCTGAAGATGCATTATTAATATCGCTTTCAGAAAAAGGTGTTATAGACCCTGCATATATCGAATCACTAACCAAAAAAGAATGGCCAAATTTAATTGCTGAACTTGGGGAAAAGGTTTTTTTAAATCCTCAAACATTGGAATGGGAGCACGCAAGCACCTACTTGTCAGGGCAGGTAATAGATAAACTCGATATCGCAAAAGATGCAGCTGCTAATGATGAGGTGTTTAAGCATAACGTTGATTCATTGGAAAAAATAATCCCTACTCCAATTCCTTACTATGAAATTCGAGCAAAGCTTGGTTCTAGTTGGATACCAGAAAATGATGTTCGCGACTTCATTAAATTTATTATAAAAGGAGATGATTCGCCATGCACTCCAACTGAAGCGCAGCGCTCTTATAAAGTCGCTAAAGTGTTGGGTGGCTGGGAAGTTGGCATAAGTGGATATGAAGTTAGCGTTAATTCAGGTAGAACTAAAGGCGAATTCGGTACTGAACAATGGCCAGCTGATGAACTCATCTCAGCTATCATTAACAGTAAATCGATTGGCGTTTACGGTAAAGACAAAGAAGGCCGTAGATACTTAATTGCTGATAAAACTACTGAAGCTAATGCTAAAGCCGATCTCATAAGAGATACTTTCAAACAGTGGCTATGGGAAGACCCAGAGCGTGCTCAGCGTTTAGAGAATATTTACAATAGGCGCAATAATGGCTATGTAGAACCTACCTTTGATGGTTCAAAAATAGAAATTAAAGGCCTTGCCACGACACTCAAGGGTAAAGAATTCAAACCCAGAAAAAAACAACTAGATGCGATTATGCGCTACCTTGTTACCGGTCGTGCGTTATTCTTACATGATGTTGGTGTTGGCAAAAGCTTCGCCCTACTTGGCTCTATAATGAAAGGTAAAGAGATAGGTAGGCATAATAAGCCTATGCTTGCTGTACCAAACCCTGTTTTCGCTCAAATGCAGGATCTTGCTCTTAGCCATTTCCCTAGCGCGAAAATCCTTATGATTGATGCAAAGTCACTCGACCTTAAAAATCGCGAGCAAACTCTTGCTCAAATTTCAACTAACTCATGGGATGCTGTAATTGTATCTCACTCGATTACAACTAGAATTTCTGTGCCGGATGCTTTTAAACTTGACTTAATTGATCAAGAAATGAGTGAGGTGGAAAGTGCAATTAGCTCATTAGAAGATGGCGGTTTCCATGGGAAACTAACTATCAAAGCCCATCAAAGAAAACTAGAAAATGAAAAGAAAAAAATTGAAGAACGTATGGACTCAAGCCAGTCTTACGACACAGTAAATATTGAGGAAATGGGAATTGATGCATTATTTATTGATGAAATTGATGAGTTTGTTAACTTAAATAAAGTAACAAACATGGGGCATGTTGCTGGTGTTAATGTAAAAGAATCCGCGAAAGCAAGGGCTTTGTTTTACTTAACTCAATACATGCATGATAAATTTAACAATCAGGGGATTGTTGGTGCGACAGGAACAGACATACGAAATAATATAGGGGATCAGTTTACTCTTTTGAGATACCTTGCTCCTGATTTACTCCGCGAACAAGGAATCGAAATGTATGATGATTTCATTGGTACTTTTGGTGAAATTCAAACTCAGTTTGAAATTGCGCCAGAAGGCACCGGATTTATAGAAAAAACCCGACTAAGTAAATTTTATAATTTACCTGAGCTTTCAATGTTTTACCGTCAAGTCGCTGATATTGTAAATGCAGAAGATGCGGGGGTTGAACGCCCAAAAATTAACGAGTTCAATATGACATCGTTACCCTCTCCTGAGCTTGAGCTATATATGGAGTGCTTAGCGCAGCGTGCAAAAGCTACGAGAGATGGAAACGATAAATCTGACAACTTATTAGCGATAACTAACGATGGCCGTAAAGTTGCGATTGATATCCGCTTCTTGGATGCTCGCCTTCCAGATTATGAAGACAGTAAAGTTAACACTTGTGTTAAAAACGTCCTTAGTGAATATGAAGAGAATAAGCTACTGAATCCATCACAGATTATATTCAGTGATATCGGTGTACCAAATAAAGATGGCCGGTTTAACTTATATGATGATATCAAAACTAAGCTAATCGCTGGTGGTATACCTGAAGATAAAATAGTCTATGCAAGGGACTATAAGACGGACTCTGCAAAACAAGAACTTCAAGATAAAATGAATAGCGGTGAGATTGCCGTTACGATTGGCACAACTGAGAACATGGGAGTTGGTAAAAACGTTCAGGAAAGGCTTGTTGCAATTCATGATCTAAGCATTCCATGGCGTGTAAGAGACTTAGAGCAACGAGGCGGTAGAATTGAACGGTTTGGTAATATTTTTGATGATGCAACCCGTTACAAGTACTCTACACAAGATAGCTTTGACCTATTTATATGGAATAAGCTAAAACAGAAAGCGTTATTCGCAGCACAAACAAAAAGGACTCCTAGAGACGCTGCCCGTGAATTTGATGAAGAGATCAACCCTGGTTACTCAGAAGTTATGGCCACATTAACTGGTAACCCGCTTATTGAAGAGTCGATCACACTAGAATCTAAAATTGATAAGTTAGCTATGCTTGAAAGAAGTCACCACAGGGCAAAATCTTCACGCATGTTTGAAATAGGTATGCTTAAAGACAGAATTGAAGAAACAACAGAGGTTATTAATTTAAGAAAAAATGTGGTGGAATTTTTAGGGAACTTCAACACAAAATTACTTGGCAAACCAATTGAAAGTTTTGAAGGTGATTTCTCTTCTGCTAGTCAAGTAATCAACAAAGCACTTAATCAAATGAAGAAATCTAAGAAAACCAGCTGTAAATTTGAGGTTGGTGAGATTGATGATAAAAAGTTATTTGTTGAAAATAGTTCTTCAATCAAAAAACTTGCGTTAGTTGTTGAGGGGGGCGGTCAACGGTATCAACTTAATGAGCACCACTTCGCCGCATCATTATTAAAAGGCTTAGATAATCTTGAAGTTGATATGCAAAAAGAAATCAACCAGCATAGTTCGCAAGTAACTTTCTTTGAAAAGAAAATTGAGTCATTAGAGTCTGTTAACAGCGATGTATTCCCTCAAGGTGATGAGTTGCGCGAGTCTAAACAAAGATTAAGCGAAATACAGGCTGAAATAGCTAAAGCTGCCTCTTTGGAGATCCAAGAAAATGGGAGTGAATATGATCCTATTTTGAGGTGGGAGAACCTAATCCATAATTTAGAAAACAATGAAATAGATGATGAGTTAAATGCCAATGATAGCGATAAAGCTATTTTGCTTAAGTTAGATTAATTTTTTTTAATAGATATTAAAAAGCCTCACTTCCGTGAGGCTTTTTGCTTGAGAAAGTGACTATTTCGCTTTTTTTTTTGTTGTTTTTGATGTTCTAAGGTATGGATAATGAGCTATCCAATTAAAAATCAAGGTTCAGCTTGTGCTTATCACTCCATCGTTATGTTTAATGTTTTGCCCCGTTTGCTCAGAACAATTATTCATAGAAAACATGTTTAGCTCAAGGGATACTGTTTGTTCTTCTTGTGAATATAAAGAACCGGCAGGCTCAGCCCACTTCGTAACTTTCACCTCGGAGGTGCTAGGTCGATTTTTAAAAAATATTGGCGTAGAAAAAATATTAATTGGCGATACGGAAACAGTCGATTTTGATAGTGTCCTAAATGCCCAATCAATACTCCCAGCCTTGTTGGTTAATGCGAAACTAAATACAAAAGCTATTGGTTCAGGCTTTAATTCAATCCCACTTACTACAGTCGAAGATCAACATGCCTTTTACAAGCGAAGAGTAATTAGCACAACAGCAGAAATTACAAATCCATCCACATCTATCGTAGCGCTGGCTGAAACCCTTTTTTCTGCTCATAAATTGACAATGGAATTATCTAAGACCAAGAGTAAAAGGTTACTAAATTTAAATTTACTATCCCCTGTTTCGGCTTCACAAGAGCAAAGTATACATGCTTTCTCAATTGATGAAGGTGCCCTTAACTCTACCAAAAATGAGAAAGTAGGTGGTATGGCTATATGAGTGATAATAACGCCTCTGCCCTTGCAGCTTTACAAAAATCAGGCACTTTACCTGGTGGTAACAGCAAATCAAACTCACACAAGATTAACCGCGAAGAAAAGCAGCGCGAAATAATCAATGGCGTCAAAACTATTACACCAATTGTTAGTCACTTAATTAAGAAAGATCAACTTGAACAACAAGGTGCTTTTTCCGAGTTAATGGATGACATAAAGCTTCTTCAACATCAAATTCTAGTTAAAGCAGCTGACAGCAATTATAACATTACACCTAGGCATTACGTTGCAATAAACAGGCTAGCAATGCATATAATTTGCTCTACTGAATATGAGTGCTCCAATGTAACAAGTGACGATATCGCCTCTTGGTGTATGCAGTTATTTGATATGGATGATATCTATTCTGACAGCATGCTTGGTGAATACACTGATGATGACTTTGCTTTACAGTTTATGGCTGTATCTAAGCTTTCAGCAAGCATAACAAAGCATATCATTGGAATTAATTCCAACACTGAACAAGATGATGCCATTGCTGAATTGATGACAGCAACAATTGAAAGAGTTGATGCTCATATTGATGCTATATATGAACAGTTCATAGCGCCAACTTCATCTCTTAATATACGAAGCCATTTAATACATCAAAGTGCGGAGATAATTGCAGCAATATTAGAAAAAGATAAAGTTAACAACACCCAAACTTTAAATATCCCTTTAATAAATAAGAA
>MDTG01186456.1_pt1 | contig 17288 bp, 16 predicted proteins | sample 811421 | NCBI WGS metagenome assembly MDTG01 (sample SAMN05326645, study PRJNA326480) | marine metagenome | isolation source: seawater | place: Pacific Ocean: South East | collected 2011
AGCTGATTATGGATATCTTTCGATGTCCCTATAGAGGGGTATTTTCCTATTACGGCAATTTTTTTAAAACCTTTCATATTTAATAAAATAACCTAGCTAAATTAGAATTGAATTAGTAAAATACGTTTAACATTTACATTTTAAAGCATCCAATTAAAATAAACGAATAAAATATAATGGATTTAGATAATAGAGCCCAATCATTACTTAAAACGTTAATTACTTTTCATATCAATGATGGGAACCCCGTTGGTTCAAAAACTCTATCCAATTCATCTAATCTGGATCTGAGTCCGGCCTCAATCAGGAATATTATGAAAGACTTGGAAGAGGCAGGATTTGTATCAAGTCCACATACTTCTGCTGGGAGAATTCCAACTAATAAGGGGTACAGGTTATTTGTGGATAGTCTTGTTACCGTAAAATCTTTAAATGATTTTGAAATTTCTTCATTAAAAAATCAACTCTCACTCTCAGATAATAAACATTTAATAAACTCTGCTGCAGATACCCTATCGAAGTTAACAAAGTTTGCAGGAGTAGTAATGATTGCAAAAGCAAAAAAAATAAAATATAAGCACATAGAATTTTTTGGGCTATCTGAAAAAAGAGTATTGGTTATTATAGTTACCAACGATGGAAATGTTCAGAATAGAGTTCTTTATACTAAACATAATTATGATAAATCAAGTCTATTAGAGGCATCAAATTATTTTAATAAAGAATTTAGCGGCCATTCCATTGAGGAGGCGAAAAAACTCCTTCTGAATGATTTAAAAAATATGAAAGAAGATATCTCAGATCTCATGTCCTCAGCAATTGTTAATTCAACTGATGAAATCGATAACGAAAATTTAGTTATGTCAGGACAAGATAAATTATTAGAGACTTTAGAATTATCAAAAAATGTTGAGAGTATTAAAAAAATATTGGAGATATTTGAAAAAAAATCAGCACTTCTTAAATTGTTAGAAAGCAGTCATAGTGCTAATGGTATTCAAATTTTTATTGGTGAGGAGTCTGGATATAAAGCTTTAGATGAGTGCAGTGTAATTACCTCATCTTATAAAGTTGATGGTGATGTAATGGGATTGCTTGGTGTTATAGGACCTACAAGGATGGCCTATGAAAGAGTCATTCCAATTGTTGATATCACTGCTAAACTGTTAGGAAAATCAATTGAATAAGGGATTTGAATAAAGTGTTTTTTTCTATAGCAACATATATTTCTACTAATCAAGCTGAAAAATTTAAGAGATTTCTATGATTATTTTAACGGGTGGTGCTGGCATGATTGGGAGTATGATTGCGTGGTATCTTAATACTGTATTAAACGAAAACAAATTTGTCATAGTCGATGAATTTATGATTCCAGATCAAGAAAAAAATATCAGCAAACGTAATTTTACTGACCTTATTAGTAAAGACGATTTACCAAAATACCTAAAAAAAAATAATGATATTGAAGCTATTATTCATATGGGTGCAATAAGTGCCACAACTGAGAGTAATTTTAATAATTTATTATCATCTAATATTAGATACAGTCAGTTCTTGTGGGACTGGTCATCGAAAAATAGAGTGCCATTTATTTATGCGAGCTCTGCTGCCACTTATGGTGGTGGAGAATTTGGATATGAAGATGATATTAAACCTCTTTCAAAACTCAACCCCTTAAATGCCTATGGATATTCCAAGCATTTTTTTGACATGTGGGTTCAAAATCAATTACAAATAGGACAATCTCAACCCCCCAAATGGTTCGGACTTAAATTCTTTAATGTTTATGGTCCTAACGAATATCATAAGGGAAGAATGTCTAGCGTTGTTTATCATGCATTTAATCAGTATAAAAAAGACAAGGAAATTAGATTATTTAAGAGCAAAAATCCTGATTATAAAGATGGCATGCAACTTCGAGATTTTATTTATGTGAAAGATGCAGTAAATTGCATATTTCATTTACTTTCCAATTGTAAATTATCTGGTCTATATAATATCGGTTCTGGAAAGGCCCAATCATTTAGTGATCTTGCCAAAGCTTTACTAAAAAATTTAAATGAGCCAAGCTCCCTCATTAGATATATTGAGATGCCTAAAGACCTTGAAAATAAGTATCAATACTTTACAGAAGCAAATATTTCTCAACTAAGGAACTCTGGGTATGATTTAAAATTTAATAATTTAATGAATGGTATATCAGATTACACAAAAAATTATCTTTCTAAATCCGACCAATATGCCTAAAAATTATTTAAAAAAATATGAGATTAATATATGAATCATAATTATAAGGATATTATTTGTAAAAAATTTAACTCAAAAAGCCAATGGGTTCTTGTGATAGGAGATGTAATGCTTGACCAATATATTTTTGGCGAAGTAACAAGAATATCTCCCGAAGCAGCAGTTCCGATTGTGGAAAAAAAGAACGAATCATTTCGGATGGGCGGAGCAGCTAATGTTGCAGCCAATCTTGTTGGGCTTGGTATAAAAACTAAAATAACTGGATTAATTGGTAACGATAAGGAAGGTGAAGTTCTGATTAAATTACTACAAGATAACAATGTTAACCAGCAAGGGTTAATAAAATTAAAAATGACTACAACTACAAAAATAAGAGTCATTGCTGGACATCAGCAAATTGTTAGAATTGATGAAGAAGCAAAAGAAAATATAGTTTTATCTACCAAAAATATTAATAAAATAATAAGTCTTATTAACCAAAAACCATCCATCATAATTTTATCTGACTATGCAAAAGGTTTTTTGAGCTCCAATTTGACTCAAAAAATTATTAAATTAGCAAAAAAAATTGGTACAACCGTTCTAGTTGATCCTAAAGGCAGTGATTTACAAAAATATAGTGGTTCAACAGTAGTAACTCCGAATAAGAAAGAAGCATTAGCATTAACTCAATTAACTTTGCAGGACAGCTTTTTACTTGAGAAAAACCTTAAAAATTTATTGAAAAAATACAATATTGCAAACATAGCAATGACTCAGGGAGAAGAGGGAATAAAATTAATTAACTCAAAAAAAATCAGTGTAATTCCTGCAACAAAATTGAAACAAGTATTTGATGTTTCTGGAGCAGGTGACACTGTTATAGCCACTCTTGCGGCCGGTTTATTAGGTAAATTAACCATTCATCAATCTTTAGAGCTTGCAAATATTGCCGCAGGAATTGCAATTGGAAAGGTAGGGACAGTCCCTGTAGAAGGGCATGAAATTATCAATGAACTTAATAAAGAAGAATCCTTACAAACTAATAAAATTGTCACTCTTGTTGAATTAAATAACCATTTAACAAATCTCAGAACGAAAAAATCTAGGATTGGATTTACAAATGGTTGCTTTGATATTCTCCATGCTGGTCATGTTTCTTATCTAGAGAAAGCAAAAAATAATATCGATTATCTTATCCTAGGGCTTAATTCTGATAGCTCAGTTAAGCGCTTAAAAGGGAGTAATCGACCAGTAATAAGTCAGGATGATAGAGCTAGAGTTCTTTGTAGTCTTGAGTCTGTAGATGCTGTTGTTATTTTTGACGAGGATACACCGCTAAAACTTATTCAACTTATTAAACCTGACTTTCTTATAAAAGGAAGCGATTACAAAAAAAATGAAGTGATTGGTAATAAAGAGATCAAGAAATGGGGTGGTGAGGTTAAAATAGTAGAATTACTAGAAGGAAGGAGCACATCTGATATTATTAAAAATATTTCTTAAATAGTTAACTAAGTAGTTCTGAAAGTCTTTTAATTGAAGGGACATTATGCTGCTTACAAACCAATTCCCAATCTTCTAAATCAGTCCAATCACTTACAAATAAAAAATCTATATCATATTTTTTAGCAGTTTTAATATCATAAAGAGAATCGCCAATAAATAATGCAGGGAACCATGATTTATCTTTTAATTCATGTTCAATAATCTCGTGTTTTGATCTTGGGCTTCCGTAAATACCTTCTGTAAAATAGTGATCAATTTTCTTATCAGAAAATAAATACCTTAATTCATCTTGAGCGCCGCCTGATGCTACTATCCATTTGTTTTTTGGATAACTAACTTTTAAATCCTTAAGCCCTTCAGCGATTTCACAATGCTTGAGAAGTTTTATAACATTATTATTAAGACTCTGAATTAAATCTCTCATTTTCTTTTCTGTTACTTCTTGACAAAGGATATTACTTAAAAAATATTTAAATTTAATATCACGTGAAACACCAGTTAATTTAGTATGATGTTTAACTAATTGATTAGCCTCTTCATTAGTCGCCCCAAATTCAAGAGCAGCATTTCGATAGGCTTTAATTTTTTGAAAATTTGAATTTAGAATGACGCCGTCGCAATCAAAGATGATAGTTTGATAATAATCTAGATTTATCATACTTTTTATTTTAGCTTACTTGCTTCTTTTGCTAATTTTGTAATTTGTTTCCAATCTTTAGCTTCGACAATCTTCTTCGGGGTGAGCCATGTTCCTCCACAAACAGGAACATTCGGTAATTTCAAAAAATCTGGAGCTGAATCAATTGTAATTCCTCCAGTTGGGCAGAACTGAATATCCGGAAAAGGACCGTTAAAACCTTTTAGAAGATTTATACCACCTACTGCAACAGCTGGAAAAAGCTTTAGAAAATTAAAACCATCCCTATTGGCAATCATTACCTCGCTAGCAGTTGACACACCAGGAAGCAAGGGAAGATCAATTTCATTGCAAATTGATCCCATTTCTGAATTGTACCCTGGACTTACAGCAAACTTACTTCCAGCAATCTTAGCATTTGTAGCATCCGCTTTTGTTCGTAAAGTACCTGCTCCAACTATAGCTGATGGTACTTTTGAAGCTATAATCTCAATCGCCTCAAGAGCACAAGTTGATCTTAGCGTTACCTCTAATACTTTGATACCACCTTCAATTAGAGCCTCTGCTAAAGGTTCTGCTTCATCCAAATTATTAATTACAATGACAGGTATAACTGGTCCATAAGATGTTAATTCGATTGTTTTCATAAAATATTTTTTAATTCATCCATGTTATTGCTCCCTCTTCAGCAGATAGTACGTTTTTCCTCATATTTCCAAAAAGCTCTCTTCCTGTACCATGACCGTTTGCTATCTTTTGATCTTTTGTCATTACCGCTACAGATCTGTGATTCCAAACATCCTCATCAACCATAACGTTTAATGTTCCTACACCTGCGTTCATCCGAATTATATCTCCTTCTTGAATTTTTCCTATAGGTCCGCCTGCTGATGCCTCAGGACTCATATGTATAGCAGCAGGTACTTTTCCTGATGCACCACTCATCCTTCCATCAGTTACTATCGCAACTTTATACCCTTTATTTTGAATAATTGATAAAGGTGGAGTCAGTTTATGAAGCTCAGGCATACCATTTGATTTTGGTCCTTGGAAACGAACAACAGCAATAAAGTCTCGCTCTAGTTTTCCTTCATCAAATGCTTGTAAAAGTTCTTCTTGAGCATTAAATATCATAGCTGGAGCTTCAATTAAATGCCTATCTTCAGGAACTGCTGAAATTTTCATTACCGATCTTCCAATATTTCCTTTTAATAATCTCAAGCCACCTGATTCACTAAAAGGATTGCTTGCTCTTCTAACAATTGATTCATCACCACTTTTTTCTGATAATTTAGACCATATAAGCTTTTCTTTTTTCAGTTCCGGTAATTTTGCATACTCGTAAATTCCTTTACTGGATACAGTTTTGACATCTGGGTGCATACAACCACTATCTAGTAACTCCCTTATAACAAAAGCAGGCCCACCCGCCTCTTGAAACTCATTTACATCGGCTTTACCATTTGGATAAACACTTGCTAATAATGGAACTGCCTTGGCTAAATCATGGAAATCAGACCAATCAATAATAATGCCTGCAGCATGTGCAATCGCTACCCAGTGTATTAAATGATTAGTTGATCCACCGGTAGCGAGCAATGCTGACATAGCATTAATAATAACCTTCTCATTTACTAGCTCTCCGATGGGTTGCATTGATTCTTGATTAATATTTTCAACTAATTGTCTAACAGCTTCCTCTGTCAAAGCTTTTCTTATCCCATCGTGAGGGTGAACAAATGCCGAACCAGGAATATGCAGTCCCATTGCTTCCATGAGCATTTGATTGCTGTTTGCAGTCCCGTAAAAAGTGCATGTTCCCTCGCCGTGATATGCAGAAGATTCTGATTTTAATAATTCTTTTCTATCAACCTCACCTTGTGCATATTTTTCTCTTACCTTTGACTTAGTAGAATTATCTATGCCAGTTGCCATTGGTCCTGCAGGAATAAATATGGTTGGTAGATGACCGAAGTGAAGAGCGCCGATAAGTAAACCAGGTACTATCTTGTCACATATTCCAAGCATTAACGCACCATCAAAAACATCATGTGACAAACCAATTGCTGCTCCCATAGCAATATTGTCTCGTGAAAAAAGACTCAACTCCATACCAGGCTCGCCCTGAGTAACACCGTCACACATTGCAGGAACCCCACCTGCAACCTGAGCAGTTGCTCCATTACGTGCAGCAATTTCACGAATAAATTTTGGATAATCCTCATAGGGCTTGTGGGCTGAAAGCATATCGTTATATGCAGTAACAATGGCAATATTCGCAGATTTTTTCTCAACGATTTTTAATTTGTCATTTGCTGGGAATGCAGCAATCGCGTGGGCTACATTTGCACATCCCAAACGATCTGTTCCTCTTATTCTGTTTTTCATAGAATCGACACGATCAAGATAAGCTTCTCTCGTAGGCTTACTTTTTTCTTCAATTCTTCGTGTTATTTCTTCAATAAATATTTTCATTAATTTAAAACTATTTTTTAAATATTAGGGAGTCATTATCAGTTAAAGCAATGCCCTAAGTCAAATTTAATAGAAAATTGTCATTCAACCTTGAAATAAAAAATTTAATCTCCATATTATTTTTGTATTAATTTTTATAAATAAAAAAATATGGTTAAAAAAGAAAAAAAGCAATCGACAAAAAAAGAAACTAAAGTTGATCAAAAAAAAATACAGAAACTTGAGGATCACATAAAAGAGCTAGAAGCATCGTTACTCTATTCTAAAGCAGAAGCCGAAAATGCTAGAAAGCGCTCATTAGAAGATATTGAGAAAGCTAGAAAATTTGCTGTAGAAAAATTTTGTCAAGAAATATTATTAGTAAAAGATAGTTTAGATGCTGCCTTAATAGTAGATAAAGCCTCCTTAGAAAGTTATAAAGATGGTATTGATCTTACTTCGAAGCAGTTACTTAATATCTTTGCTAAATTTAATATCGAGGAGGTAAATCCAGTTGATGAAATATTTGATCCCAATTTTCACCAAGCAATGACCATGATTGAATCTGAGGGTGCGCCAAATAGAATTTTAAATGTAATGCAAAAAGGATACAAACTAAACGAGAGAGTTTTGCGACCAGCGCTAGTAACTGTATCAAAAGTTAAATAAAATTATTGGGCTTGAAAAAAATAAATTAAACCCAATTTTATCGTAAGCAAATATTTATTAAAGGAATATAAAAAATGTCAAAAATTATTGGAATTGATTTAGGTACCACCAATTCTTGTGTTTCCGTAATGGAAAGTGGAAAACCTAAAGTTATTGAAAACACTGAAGGGACAAGAACTACACCCTCAATTATTGCATATCAAGATAGTGGAGAGATTTTAGTAGGGGCACCTGCCAAAAGGCAAGCAGTTACAAATCCTAAGAACACTCTGTATGCAGTTAAAAGATTGATTGGTAGAAAGTTTGATGAAAAAGAAGTACAGAAAGATATCGAATTAATGCCTTATACAATAACCAAAGCAGACAGTGGTGATGCGTGGGTTGAGATTAATGGAGAAAAAATGGCTCCGCCACAAATATCAGCAGAAATCTTACGTAAAATGAAGCAAACTGCTGAGGATTATCTTGGTGAATCAGTATCCGAAGCGGTAATCACGGTACCCGCATATTTTAATGATAGCCAACGCCAAGCAACAAAAGACGCAGGACGGATTGCTGGATTAGAAGTCAAAAGGATTATCAATGAACCAACAGCCGCTGCCCTTGCTTTTGGATTAGATAAAAAAGAAGGAGACAGAAAAATTGCAGTCTATGACCTAGGCGGCGGAACATTTGATATTTCGATTATCGAAATAAGTAGCGTCGACGGAGAACATCAATTTGAGGTTTTATCTACTAATGGAGATACTTTCCTTGGTGGGGAAGATTTCGATAATAGAATTATAGATTTCTTATCTGATGAGTTTAAAAAAGAAAGTGGAGTAGATCTAACAAAAGATATGCTTGCCAAACAAAGACTTAAAGAAGCTGCAGAAAAAGCTAAAATAGAGTTATCTAGCAGTGTTCAAACTGAAGTTAATCTACCATATATTACTGCTGACGCATCAGGCCCTAAACATCTAGTAGTTAAATTGACTAGGGCTAAATTTGAGTCACTAGTGGATGATCTAATTCAAAGGACAGTTGCACCGTGTGAAACTGCAATAAAAGACTCTGGTTTATCTTCCTCTGATATTGCAGATGTAATATTAGTTGGTGGTCAGACAAGAATGCCAAAAGTACAAGAAAAAGTAAAAGAAATATTTGGTGTTGAGCCAAGAAAGGATGTAAATCCAGATGAAGCTGTTGCGGTTGGCGCTGCCGTTCAAGGAGGTGTTCTTCAAGGAGACGTTAAAGACGTGTTGTTACTTGATGTATCTCCTTTAAGTCTTGGCATTGAAACTTTAGGTGGTGTAATGACAAAACTCATAAAAAAAAATACCACTATTCCTACAAAAGCATCACAAGTATTTTCTACTGCAGAAGATAATCAAGGTGCTGTAACTATTCATGTATTGCAAGGAGAACGTGAGGTTGCTACTGGAAATAAAAGCTTAGGGCAATTTAACTTAACTGATATTCCTTCAGCACCCAGAGGAACTCCACAAATTGAAGTGTCTTTTGATATTGATGCAAATGGAATATTGCATGTTAATGCCAAAGATAAAGCAACAGGCAAAGAAAATAAAATTACCATTAAAGCCAACGGTGGCTTAACTGAAGATGAAATTAAGAAAATGGAAGAAGATGCTGAGAAATTTGCTGATGAAGATAAAAAAGTTAAAGAATTAGTCGATGCAAAAAATTCTGCTGAAGCTATGATTCACTCAGTACAAAAAACTATGAAAGAGCATCAGGATAAATTGTCTGATGATGAGAAAAAAGGTATTGAAGAAGCCATAAAAGGCCTTGAAGAAGTGATAAAATCTGACAATAAAGATGAAATAGAGGCAAAAAATAAAGTTCTTGCAGAAGCCTCACAAAAACTTGGAGAAAAAGTATACGCTGAAGAACAAGCAAAACAGCAAGCTGGTCAACAAGCAGAAGCGCCAGGCGATAATCCGAAAGAAAAAACTGTTGATGCTGAGGTAGTTGACGCTGACTTTGAGGAAGTAAAAAAAGAAGAAAAATCCGATAAATAAATATAAGATATGGGACTTTCGATAGTCCCATATAAATTCCATCATGGCCCAAGAAAGAGACTATTACGAGGTGCTCGGTATAAACCGAAGTGCATCAGATGATGATATTAAGAAAGCTTTTAAAAAGCTGGCTATGAAACATCATCCCGACCGAAACCCAGACAATCCAGGTGCCGAAGCAAGCTTCAAAGAAGCTAAATTAGCTTACGACGTTCTTTCTGATGGTCAGAAGAGATCTGCGTACGATCAATTCGGGCATGCCGGGGTCAATCAAAATATGGGAAGTGGAGGGTCGGGCGACTTTGGTGATTTTGGTGATGCTTTTGGAGATATTTTTGGAGATATTTTTGGAGGTGGTAGATCAAATCAGCGGTCGAATGTTTACAGAGGTGCAGATCTTCGATACAACATGGAAATAAGCTTAGATCAAGCCTACAAAGGAACAGAAACGAAAATTCGTGTTCCCGTGATGTCGACATGTAAAAGTTGTTCAGGAAAAGGAACGAGAAATGGTGCTGAACCATCAGTATGTAGTACCTGCCAGGGACAGGGACAGGTTAGAATCCAGCAAGGATTTTTTTCGGTTCAACAAACCTGTCCTAAGTGCCAGGGCTCTGGTAAAGAAATTACAGATCCATGTAAGGATTGCCGTGGATCAGGAAGAAAACAAGAAAATAAAACACTATCCGTCAAAATTCCTGCAGGAGTGGATGATGGAGATCGTATAAGACTTAGTGGTGAGGGAGAGGCTGGCGTAAATGGTGGCCCATCTGGTGATCTATACGTTGTTGTCACTCTGAAACGGCATGAAATATTCGAACGAGATGGAGGTAATTTGCACTGCGAAATGCCTATTAGCTTTTCAACTGCTTCTCTAGGTGGGCAAATAAAAGTGCCAACGCTTGATGGAAGCGCAAAAATAAAAATCCCTGCAGAAACGCAAACTGGAGCAGTATTTAGGCTGCGTGGTAAAGGAATAAAACCTATCAGAGAAAATCAACATGGTGACTTACATTGCCATGTTGTAGTTGAAACTCCAGTTCGATTAAATGAGAGTCAGAAAAAGCTATTGCAGGAGCTTGAAAGGCTAAATCAAGCTGATTCTGGCAAGCATAGTCCAAGATCGGAAACATGGCTAGATAAAGTCAAAGATTTTTTTGCTTGAGTCTAAAAAGTATCTTTTTGAATTAACTCTATTTTATAACCGTTTGGATCCTCAATAAATGCTATAACCGTTGTTCCATGGATCATAGGTCCAGCATCTCTTAGAACTTTCCCTCCTTTTCTTTTTATCTCATTGCATGTTTTATAAGCATCAGTAACCTCTATTGCAATGTGACCAAAGGCATCTCCGTGATTATATTGATTTGATTCCCAATTATGCGTTAATTCAATAACTGCATTAGAGCTTTCATCACCGTAACCAATAAAAGCCAAAGAGAATTTTCCTTCTGGGTAATCTTGTTTTCTTAAAAGTTTCATATCAAAAAAATTTTTGTAAAAATCTATAGATTCAACAAGATTATTAACCCTAATCATAGTGTGTAATATTCTCATAAGCTTTCTCTCAAACTAAATTAAGTTATTTTCAAAATATTTTATTAAAGATTTTCTAAAAACTTTAGTGTCGTTTGTGAAACAAATTTTGTAATATCACCATTTAGTTGCAAAACTTGCCTTACAAGTGAAGATGATATTGACCTGTGTTGATCTGTTGAATCAAAGAAAATAGTATCTACACCAGATAATGCTTGGTTTAATTGTCTCATTTGAGATTCTTCAAGGTAATCATTTGTATTCCTTAAACCCTTAATGATTAAATCTGCATTTACTTCTTTCGCAAAATTAACAGTTAGTCCTTGATATATTTTTACTTCAATATCAGTATTATTTTTAAAAATAGATTTTATTAGTATCAATTTTTGTTCAGCGGAAAGGAAGTTATTTTTAAAATTATCTTTTGCAATCCCAATAATAAGCCTATCGCATATTGCTAAAGACCTCTCAATAATGTCTTCGTGACCTAATGTTATTGGATCAAAACTACCTGGATAAAGACCTATCATAAATTCAATTTTGTATTAAAAGATGAAAGTATACCTGTCCCACTCTTGAACTTTTAAAAATTTTAAATTCATTACCATGATATGAATTATTAGACTCGAAATATACCAACCCGTGAGGTTTTAAATGATTATGAAGATTAATCATTAACTTATATAAAAAAGGCTTTGTAAATGGAGGGTCAAAAAAAATAATGTCAAATTTTTCTTGATTTTTTTTTAGAAACAATTCAGCAGAAATATTAATTATTTTTGCTCTATCAGCATTGAAGGAATTTTTATTTTGCACTAATTTAGACCAAATGTCTTTATCTTTTTCAAGAATTGTAGATGACTTTGCATTCCTAGATAAAGCCTCAAAAGATAGTGATCCTGTCCCAGCAAATAGGTCAAGACAAGTTTTTGAGGTTAAGTCTTGCTGCAGCCAGTTAAACAAAGTTTCTCTAACTCTCCCAAGCGTTGGCCTTAAATCTTCCTTGTCTAAAAAAGAAATATTTTTACGTTTCCAGTTACCACCAACTATCTTAGTAGTATTTTTTTTAACTTTAATTTACCCCAACAATAACAGTAGAAAAGTCTTTAATTTTTACCTTTTTTTGGAAAGCTTTTTTAATTTGGTCCGTAGTAACCGAATTTACACTATCTGGAAAGGTTTTAAGATAATCCAATGGGTAATCATAAAAAGCCATCATAGTTAAATATTGAAGAATTTTCTGATTACTATCCAATCTTAAAGGAAAACCTCCTATCATATTGCTTTTCGCAGCTATTAATTCCTTTTCAGTAGGGCCATTTTCAATGAAATCCTCAAGGGTAGTGTTTACTATTTTCATCGCTTTACCGATTTGGTCTTTTTTAGTTTGAAGTCCAACCTGAAAAGGCCCTACCTCTAAATAAGGCATAAAATAGCTATAAACACTGTAAGCCAAACCATTTTTTTCTCTTACTTCACTTGTTAGTCGAGACACAAATCCCCCACCCCCAAGAATATAATTGCCAACGTATAAGGGGAAAAAATCGGGATCTCCTCTTTTAATCGCAGGTGCCCCATAAAATAAGTGCGCCTGAGATGATGGGTGAGGAATATTTATATTTTTGCCTTGAATTTTTTCAACTTCAGGGTAATCGACTGTATTTAAATTTTTTGGGAGTCCACTACTTATACTGCTAGCAATCACTTTTGCAGTCTTTTTGTCTATATCTCCAACAATAACAATCGATGCTTGATTAGATAAATAAAAAGTGTTGTAAAATGTCTTCAACTGGCTTTTAGTTATTTTGTTAATTGTTTTTTCTGTTCCAGATTGAGGAAGACCATACGGGTGTTTACCAAAAATGGTTTTCATGAAAGACTTGGAGCCAATACTTGAGGGTTGAGTATCACTTTGTCTGATGCTTGCGAGATAGCGCTTCTTCTCTCTTTTGATAACATATTCATTAAAATCAGGTTTGTGTAAAACTTTATTAAATAACTGAATTGCCGTATCTTTTTTTTCAATAAGTGACCTTAAACTGAATGAGCTACTATCTTGATCAAAACTACTATCAAGTTGAGCTCCAATGTTGGTGAAATTGTTTGCTATATCAACCTCATTTTCTCCTCCAGAACCCAAAAGCATCAAATGATTTGTAAACGAAGCAATGCCATTATTAACCTCAGAATCTCTCACGCTTCCTGCTTTAAAACTTACACTTACATCAAGAATTGGAAGATGGTCTGATTCGACAAAGTATACCTTCGACCCATCATTTGTAACCCAGCTCTCAATTTCTACAGCAGCTTGAGCAAAGCATGGGAGAAAGAAAATGCATATAAAAAATAATTGCCTAATGAACATGAGATTTATCCTTTCGATTATTGAGCAGAATTTATTGGTTGAGGATCGATTGTAACTATAGTTAATTTGTCATCAACCAAATATTTTTTTGCTGCCTCTTGAATTTGTGCTGAAGTAACTTTCTTAACATTCTCGATATATTTATCCATTAAGGTATGCGAATAACCCATTGTCTCCAGCTGTCCAATCAACATTCCAACGTTAAAGACTGAGTCTTTTTGATAGACATCTCCAGAAATAACTCCCATTTTAATTCGATTTAGTTCGTCATCTGTGACTCCATTATTTATAATTTCTTTAATTTCATTCTTTACAGCCATCTCCACTTTAATGTCATCAACTCCCTCGCTTGGAGTTGCATAAAATTCGAACAAACTAAGCCCACCTCTCGTAAGCATTGCGTATGAGGCGCTGGCGCTTATGGCAACATTATCTCTGTTTACAAGATTTTGATTAAGGCGGGATGTGCTTGTGTTTGATAAAACACCGGCAAGAACCTCAAGGGCATAAATCTCGCTACTATTTTTAGTAAGGTCTTTATCGAGAGCAGGAACCTTATACCCCATTTGAATATATCCTAATTTACTGGGAGCTTTTAATACCGCTCTTCTCACTCCGTGCTGTTCTGCCTCTAACTGCGGCTTTGTATCACGTATTGATTTCGATGGAATTTTACCAAAATTTTGTTCCGCTAAAGAGAAAACCTCACTAGCTGATACATCACCTGCTACAACTAAAATTGCATTGTTAGGTGCGTACCAATCTTGATACCACTCTTCAGCATCTTTGTAGCTCATATTTTCTAAATCATCCATCCAACCAACAATCGGTCGTCCATAAGGATGCGATATAAATGCTAGAGATTGCATGAGTTCATTAGCTCTAGCTGTGGGTTTATCATCTGTTCTCCATCGTCTTTCTTCCATTACTACTTGTATTTCTTTTTTAAATTCTTCCTCAAGAACAACAAGATTTTGCATCCTATCAGCCTCCATTTTAAGAGAAATTGGTAATTTACTTTTTTCAAGACGTTGGAAATAGCATGTGTAATCAGCACCAGTGAATGCGTTTTCTCTACCTCCTGCAGCAGCAATAATTTCAGAGAACTCACCTGGCTTTGTTGTTTTAGTTCCTTTGAACATCATATGTTCAAACGCATGAGCGATACCTGTCTTTCCATTGACCTCATCAATACTCCCTGCTTTGTACCAAACTTGGGATACCACTACTGGAGCCCGATCATCTTCTTTAACAAAGATCTTCATTCCATTATCGAGCGTTTTTTGATGGATTTGAGAAAAAACAGAAATTGGAAATAAAAAAAGTAAAATAAAAAATTTATATGAATGCACTTTTGTCCTCATTAAAATAATAACTTGTATAATAGTTTTGCTTGACCTCGATAATATCATTAAGTTCTCTTTAATAAATGTTTGAATTTTTAAAAAAGATAGTCAAAAGTAAAAAAGAGTCTACGCCGAAGAAAGTAGCTCCAAAATCTACGCCAAAGAAAGTAGCTCCAAAATCTACGCCGAAAAAAGTAGCTCCAAAATCTACGCCGAAAAAAGTAACTCCAAAATCTACGCCGAAGAAAGATAAAAATAAGTTAATTGAAACTGCTTTTAAAGAAGAAAAATCAAGCTTAGAAAAGAAAACTTTTTTTAACTTTGCTCAAAAAATTAAAGATGGATTAGCAAATACAAGAGAAAAGCTTAATACTCCTCTTAATGAACTTTTTTCTGGCAAAAAAATTGACAAAAGTTTTTATGAAGAATTAGAAATGATTCTTCTTATGGCTGATGTAGGTGTATCAGCGACTGATTATTTAATTGGAAAAGTTAAAGAAACAGTTTCCAAAGATAAAATAATTGAACCACATAAATTAAAAAAGATTTTACAAGATCATTTTATTAAATTACTTCAATTAGTTGAGAATCCAATAGATATAAATGATGATAAACCTCACGTAATTATGATGGTTGGAGTAAATGGTACTGGGAAAACAACTACTATTGGAAAACTGACAAAACATCTTTCTGACCAAAATCACTCGGTACTTATTGCCGCTGGTGATACTTTCAGGGCAGCAGCATCGGAACAGCTCCAGGTTTGGGGCGATAGGAATAACGTTACGGTCATTTCTCAATCTACTGGCGACCCCAGTGCTGTTGTTTTTGATGCAATTAATTCAGCAAAAGCTAAAAATATAGATATTGCAATTGCAGATACAGCTGGTCGATTACCCACGCAAAAACATTTAATAGATGAAATTGTAAAAATCAAGAAAGTAATGCATAAATGTCATGAAGGTGCTCCTCATGAAGTCATTTTAGTAATTGATGCAAACACTGGGCAAAATGCTATTAGTCAACTCAAAATTTTTAATGAGGCTTTGGGAATTACGGGGCTTGTTATTACAAAACTTGACGGAACTGCCAAAGGAGGAGTTGTTGCAGCAATAGCAAAAGAAATTCCTACTCCAATTAGATTTATTGGGGTTGGAGAAAATATTGATGATTTAAGAACATTTAATGCCAAAGAATATGTCGAAGGAATATTTAAATGATCAAGTTCCAAAATGTTTTTAAAAGATTCTCTGGGGTTGATAATGTATTAAAGAATATCAATTTTGAGGTTAGTTCAGGAGAATTAATTTTCTTAACTGGTCCGTCAGGTGCAGGGAAATCAACGCTTATAAAACTAATTTCGGCAATAGAAAAGCCAACATCTGGTGATATTATATTTGAAGATCAAAACCTATCTGAACTAAGAAATATTGATATGCCCTATTTAAGGAGAAAGTTCGGCATGATTTTTCAAGATCATAAACTATTGTTTGATCGAAATTGTTTTGATAATGTTGCACTTCCTCTGACTATAAATGAGACTTCTTCAGTTGATATTAGCAGAAGAGTTAGGGCGGCTCTTAACAAAGTAGGTTTATTTGATAAGGAAAAATTAATGCCTATAACCTTGTCTGGTGGAGAACAACAAAGACTTGCTATTGCGAGAGCAATCGTATCTAGGCCTTCAATACTAATAGCAGATGAACCGACAGGGAATTTAGACAAAAAATACGCCGATGATATTATGAATATCTTTTATAGTTTTCAGCAAGTTGGTGTCACAGTAATAATTTCATCGCATGAGGCACCCAAGTCGCCAATGCAATTTAAGGAGTTTCATTTGATTAATGGAGAGTTAGCAAATAATAATGTTCCGTTACTTTCATAATCATTTTCAAGCACTCATCAGGGCAGTAATTAGACTGCAATCAAATTTAATTTCGTCATTGATAATGATTGTAGTTATTGGAACAACGTTATGTCTCCCCGCAAGCGGTTTTTTGCTAATAAAAAATGCTTCTCAACTTTCTAGTAAGATTGAGTATGATGCCCAGATAAGTATATTTCTTGATAAAAATATTTCAAATGATCAAATAGAATTTATTGAGTCAACATTAAAGCAAAGCTCTTTAATAGAGGAGATTACATTTGAGCCTAAGTTAAAGGCCTGGGAAAAACTCCAAGCAAAATTGAAACTTAATTCTTTAGATGCTGGAATATCTGAAAACCCTCTTCCCGATGCTTTTTTTGTAACTTTAAATTCACTCGACTCTAAAATCATCGAATCAATTAATACAGATGTTCAGGCACTGGGAGGCGTGAGTAAGGTTATTATTGATAGTGGATGGATAAAAAAACTTCGTTCAATTTTTTACTTGATTAATATTGGTCTTTTATTTCTTGGTTCATTACTTGCTATGGTATTAATGGTAGTGATTGCTAACACAATAAGACTTCAAACGCTGACCTACCAAAATGAGATTGAAGTTAGTAGGTTAATTGGTGCGACAAATAATTTCATTCAA
>MDTG01303814.1_pt1 | contig 17288 bp, 15 predicted proteins | sample 811421 | NCBI WGS metagenome assembly MDTG01 (sample SAMN05326645, study PRJNA326480) | marine metagenome | isolation source: seawater | place: Pacific Ocean: South East | collected 2011
CGCGACCACCGCGATGGCCTGATCAAAGTCTCGCTTACTCTGAACCCGAATCACGGTTCGCGAAGATCGCCGAGCCCACGCGAACGATGTTCGCCCCCTCTTCGACCGCCACCGCGTAATCCCCGCTCATCCCCATCGACAGCAGGTTGAACGCGCCGTCTCCCGCGCCGTCACGCCGGAGCTCCTCGAACAACTCCCGGCATCGCTGGAAGTGCGGCCGCGCATCCTCGGGGTTATCCGAATACGGCGCCATCGTCATCAGCCCGCGGAGCCGCAGGCTGTACATCGACTCGATCTGCTCCACCATCGCCGGCACCGCGGGCGTCAGGCACCCGTGCTTGCTTTCCTCGCCGGAGATGTTCACCTGCAGCAGCACATCGAGCCGCCGATCGCTCTTGCGAAGCAGCGTCTGCAATTCCTCCGCGAGCCGCAGGCTGTCCACCGAGTGAACCAGCCGGACGAGGTCCACGACCTTCCGAGCCTTGTTCCGCTGCAGGTGCCCGATCATGTGCCAGCGCACGAGCTGATCCGCCCGCAAGGCACCCTCCCGACCATCCGCCGTCTCGGGCAACACCCGCACCCGCTCGAGCCACTCGTCCGCCATCGCCGCCCGCTGCCCGAGCTGCTGCACGCGGTTCTCGCCGAAGTCCTCGTGCCCGAGTTCCATCAGACGACGGATGTCTTCGGGCTCCGCGTTCTTCGTCACCGCGACCAGCACGATGTCCTTCGCCGAACGCCCGGACCGCGACGCGGCCTCCCCGATCCGATCGCGCACCGCGCGATACCTCGACTCGAGCGTCTGACCCGTCGTGTGCGATCCTCCGGCAGTTGTCGCCATGGGAATAGCATACCCACGCGGAGCCGCCCCGGGCGCGACCGCATCAAACGCGCCACGAGACGCGAAACACGGACACCGGTCCCCCCACCAGACCCGGGATCACTCGAACCAACGAAACGGAGCCTCCCATGACCAACGATCTGCCCCCCCGCGACACCCTCATCCAACCGGGCGACACCGCCCCCGATTTCACCATCAGCACACAGGACCGCGAGGATTGGTCGCTCAGCGACGCCGTCAAGAAAGGCGATGTCGTGCTCTGTTTCTTCCCCTTCGCCTTCACGGGCGTCTGCGGGACCGAGATGGAATGCCTCTCCAAGGAGATGAAGCGTTGGAACGACGCCGGCGCCACCGCGGTCGGCATCTCCTGCGACTCCTTCGCCGCACTCAAGGCGTGGGCGGAACGCGAAGGCTACACCAACACCATGCTCAGCGACATCCACCGCACCGTCTGCAAGGCGTACGGCCTCTATTGGGCCGAGCTCAATGTCGCCCAGCGCGGCACGGTCGTCATCGGGCAATCCGACGACGGCGTCGGCACCGTCCGCTGGTCCCAGGCACGCGAGCCCGGAAACGCGATGGACCTCGATGAGGTCCTCGCCGCGATCGCCTGATCGGTCGGCACCGAAGCGATCCGGATTCTCACCCGCGACAGGCAGCGCACGAAAAAGCCCGGCCGATTGGCCGGGCTTTTCTGTGTCTCAAACGCAGCGAGACGCCGGATCAGTCGTGGAACGACCCGGGAATCGCGCTGTCGCTCTGCTGCGCGTTGGTGTCAGCAAGCACGACCTGGTCGCCCTGGACCTGGACCGTGTTGTACATGACGAGGAACGCGTTGCGGTTGTTGGCGCCCAGCTGGCTCAGATCCTGCTCATTGACCTGCATGGTGCCGTTAACATCGTTCTCGTTCACGAACACATTGTCGGGCTGGGTCTGGAAGCCCTGCGCGATGTTGTCGCCCGTGAAGGTGAACAGCAGGTTCTCGGGCGCCGCGTCGTTCGCGAAGTTCACGTGGGCATCGTTGTAGCCGATGAGGCCTTCCCAGCGGGTCCGGTTCCCGTGCATCAGCAGCGTGATCGAGCCGTCACCGGTCGAGGTGTTGGTCTCGAGCTGCCACGGGTCTTGGATGTTCTGACGGGGCAGGTAGGTCGGACCACGGTTGCCGACCAGCGCCTGCGTCGCGTCGAAGTTGTCGCGCCACAGGCTGCGGCGGGCGCCGAAGATCGGCATGTGGAAGTACGACAGGTTGCCCGCACCGCCCTGGGGGGTGGGCGACGACATGAACGCCGGATCCCACAGCGCCAGGCTGCCGGGCTGACCGCCGCCCTGACCCGGGTTGCCGCCGTTGATGACCGCCTGCGGGTTGCTGAGCTGGTAGTCATTGTCCGGACGGAACGAGCTCGACTGCTCGACCGGGCTGATCAGCACCTCAGGCTGGCTGAAGCTGTCCCAGATCAGGATCGAGAAGATGTTCTGCGAGGTGTCCTTCACCTGCGGGTTCTGGGCAACACCCGTGTAGGTGATCCCGTTCGGCAGCGAGAAACCATCGTTGATGGTCGTGTTCGCGTTATCGATCCGGCTCGGCTGCGGATACCGCCCACGGTTCGCGCTCGAGAAGGTCGCGAAACCCTGGACCACCGAACGGATGTTCGACGAGTCCTGCAGACGCTTCGCCGACTGGCGGGCCTTGCCCAGCGCCGGCAGGAGGATGCCGATGAGCAGCGCGATAATCGCGATGACCACCAGCAGCTCGATCAGGGTGAACCCCGAACGACGATTCGACTTGGTCAACATCTGTGACCCCTTTCTGCAACGGGTGAAATCAACAGATTCCACCGCCAACTGGAATGGTGCGCCCGGCACACGCCGCGCCGGACGCGAGGCACGGGGAAACACCCCCCGGACCAACGACGGCTCGCGGCCGTCCCATCGCTCCAAGTTGTCGTCGCAGAAAGCCGGTCAGGCACAAGATGGTCGCACGCAGACGACCAATAAGGGCAGACATCAAATCCCGGCTCCGCCGCGACAGCCCCGAAGGGCCCCTCTCGCGAGAGAGCATGACTCTACACACTATTATCCGGCCGTCAAGCCGGCCGGTTCCGTACACCTCCGTCAACGCGGACGGAACAGCCCACTCACGCACGAACCCGGATGCACTCTCCGCCCCCACACCGAGCCAACAATGACCCAAACACACTCCGATCGATTGAAGGCATTGGGACTCTCCCTGCCCCCGGTCCCCGAGCCGGTCGCCGCGTATGTGCCCGCCGTCGTCTTCGGCGATCTCGTCCAGACCGCCGGACAGATCCCGATCCGTGACGGGGAACCCCTCGCGCTGGGTCGCGTGCCCATCGAGGTCTCCGTCGACCACGCGGCAGACTGCGCCCGCCAGTGCGCACTCAACGCGATCGCAGCCGCCGCCCTCGCCGCGGGCGGCCTCGAGATGCTGGAACGCCCCCTGAAGGTCACCTGCTTCGTCGCGTGCACGCCCGAGTTCACCGCCCACCCCACCGTCGCGAACGGCGCGAGCCTGCTCCTGGGCGAGATCTTCGGAGACGCCGCCCCGCACGCCCGCGCCGCGGTCGGCGCCCCATCCCTCCCCCTCGGGGTGCCGGTTGAAGTCGAGATCCTCTTCCGCCGAAAGCAGACCTGAGCCGCCCACCCACCGCGACCGCGTGGCACCCGCAACTCGCAACACCGCCGCCCGCGCCGGGTAGACCCCGGAAGACCGAACGCCCCGCGCACCCGTCTATACTTCCCACCCGAGACTCAGGGAAGAGGCCCTGTCGCCGACTCCCGGGAAGAAACGAACCAGTCACCGGCACCACCCGAAACGGAGTTCGACCGATGCAGAACCGACTCGCCCTCCTCGCGATCCCCGCCGCGCTCGCCGTCGGCACCGCGATCGCCCAGGACAACGCCCAACCCGAGCCCGCGCCGCTCCAGTACGACGAAGTCTGGGAGGCCTGGACCCCCTCGTGGTCCAGCTCCGCGATCGAGTCCGTCGCCCAGTCCTTCATCGGGTCGTGGAAGACCTCCGCCCCCGTCGCCGAAGCCGGCGAGGGCGCCGAGGGAAGCACCGACATGCTCATGACCGTCGCCGCCGCGCCCGTCGAGGGCGTCGCCGACGCGCTCTATGTCGAGCAGTACCGCGCCGACAACCCGGGCGAGCCCTTCCGCCAGGCGGTCATGCAGATCTACAAGTACAAGGACGGCCACCGCCTCCGCACCTACGAGATCCTGGGCGACGACGCACGCAAGGGCGTCCTCATCGGCATGGGCCACCTCCCCGAGGCCTTCCCCGCCCTCTCCCGCGATGAACTCATCGCGACCCTCGATCTCGACATCTCGCCCAGCGGCAACGGGTTCAAGGGCCGCACGCCCTATCCCTATCCCACAGGCGTCGGCGGCGCCGTCGAAATGACCAGCGAGATCACCGTGGACGGCGACACCATGACCACCGCCGACCGCGGGTACGGCCCCAACGGCGCCGTCGTCTGGGGCGCCGGAGAGTCCGCGTCCTACACCTGGACCCGCGCCGACGACTGGGCATCCGTCGAACGCAAGCCCGGAGGACTCGCGCTCATCACCTTCGCCAACCCCGACGATGACAAGCCCGTCGACGGCGGGCGCATCTTCGTCCACTACACGGGCTGGACCGCCGACGGCAACAAGTTCGATTCCTCCATCGACAAGGGCCAGCCCTGGCCCCTCACCTGGCCCGTCTCCGAAGTCCGCGTGATCGAGGGCTGGAAGCAGGGCTTCGACGGCGTCACCAAGGGCACCGTCCGCAAGCTCGTCATCCCGCCCGATCTCGCCTACGGCGCCAACGGCGTCCCCCGCGCCGGCATCGGGCCCAACGCCACCCTCTACTTCAACACCGAGATCATCACCGTCCAGGCGCCCCCGCCGCCCCCCGAGCAGGAAGCCGAGGGCCCCGAGGCCGGACAGGACTGAGCAACCCATCGCCGATCGATCCCGCAAAGGGCGCCCACACGGGCGCCCTTTTTCGTGCGCGCACCCGGTGCCCCCCTATCGTCACAATCTGATGGACGACCCCTACGAAATCCTCGGCGTCTCCCGCTCCGCGACCGCGGACGAGATCAAGGCCGCCTACCGCAAACGCGCCCGAGACCTCCACCCCGATGTGAACAAATCCCCGGACGCTCAGCAGAAGTTCGCCCAGCTCCAGAGCGCCTACGAGATCCTCTCCGACGAAGAGAAACGCCGCCGCTTCGACCGCACCGGACGCGTCGAACAGGGCCCATCTCCCTTCGCGGGCGGCGGGTTCGAACACGACGACATCGGAGAGATGTTCGACGCGTTCTTCCGCGGACGAAACCAACGCCCGGGCCCGCGGCCGCGCCCCGCACCCCCACGCAACCTCGACATCCGCGCCCCGCTCTCGCTCGACCTCGAGACCATCGACCGGGGCGGGAAGGTCAAGACCCGCACCCCCTCGGGCGAAGTCGTCGAGATCACCCTGCCCCCCGCCGCGGCCGCCGGCGCCGTCCTCCGCGTGAAAGGCAAAGGCGAACGAGCCCCCGACGGACGGCAAGGCGACCTGCTCCTCGAACTCCGCGTCAAACCCCACCCGACGCTCACCAGGGGCGCACCGGGCAAACCCGACGCCGCCGCCCTCGATCTCTCCACCCGCGCCGACATCTCGATCGCCGATGCGACGCTGGGAGGCGAAGTCAACATCGACCGACTCGGCAAGACCATCCGCCTGACCATCCCGTCCGGAACACCGAGCGGCCGCTCGCTCCGCGCGAAGGGCAAGGGCCTCACCAACGCCGCCGGCCGCTCGGGCGATCTCTTCGTCGAACTCCGCATCGTCCCCCCCCCGAGGGACACGATCTCCGACGAGGACGCCCGAACGCTCCGCCGCCTCGCCGATCCCGCCCGCGAGCGGTCCCACGCAAGCCACGATCCGAGAGAGGACTCCGCGACCACTTGACCCGTGCCGCCCTGTCTGGTGTCATGGTTTCGACCGCCCATGCTCAAGAGACGCCACCAACTCTTCGTCGCGCTCTTCGTCGCCGCCGACGGCCTCATGATCGCCGCCGCCTCCTACGCCGCATGGGCCGTCCGCGTCATCGCCTACGACCAGCCCTGGCCCGCGGACTGGGAGTCCTATGTCAAGGACCCCCTCCTGCTGTTCACCGTCCCGCTCGCCCTCGCGGTGATGCAGGCGATGCGTCTCTACACGCCCCAGCGTGATCGCCCGCTGCTCTCGGAGCAGACCCAGGTCCTCAAAGCCTCCGCGATCGCGTCCGCCTGCGTCGTCCTCTTCCTCTGGATCGCGGGCAACGACCTCATCGCCGCGGACCACGCCCCGCCCGCCGACGCACCCGTCGCGTTCAGCCCCGCGCGCATCCAGATCGGCGCGCTCGCCCTCGCCCTTCCCTTCTTCGTGGGCCTCCAGCGACTCGCCATCCGCCTCGTGCTCCGCCAACTCCGACGCCGCGGCCTCAACCGACGCCATGTCGCCATCATCGGCACCGGGAGGCTCGGGCAGCGCGTCGCCCGAACCCTCGCCCGGAACTCCTGGACGGGCCTCAAGGTCTCCTACTTCATCAGCCACCACCCCCGCACCGCGCGCACCCAATGCCTCGAACGCCCGGTCGTGGGCGGCCTCGACCAACTCGACGACCTCATCGCCCGCTACCCCGTCGACGCGGTCTACATCGCCGTCCCCGCCGCGCAGGCCAGCGCCGTCCCGGGATTGCTCGCGAGGCTCGAACGCTTCACCGTCAATGTCCGCTATGTCCCCGACATCAACCCCAAGCACATGCCCGAGCGCATGCAGATCGGCCAACTCGAGGGCATGCCGATCCTCTCGTATCGCGAGAACCCCACCCTCGGTCTCGGGGGCATCACCAAGCGCACCATCGACATCGCCGGCGCCCTCGTCGGGCTCACCCTCCTCAGCCCCCTCCTCTTCGCGATCGCCGTCGCCATCCGGTTCACCAGCCCGGGACGCGTGCTCTTCAAGCAGAGCCGAGTCAGCATCGGAAGCGACGAATTCAAGATCTACAAGTTCCGCACCATGCACGCCGACGCGCGTGAGGCGAGCCCATCCTGGACCACGCGCGACGATCCCCGCGTCACCCCCCTCGGCGCCTTCCTCCGCAAGACCAGCCTCGACGAACTCCCGCAACTCTTCAATGTCCTCAGAGGAGAAATGTCACTCGTCGGACCCAGGCCCGAGCGTCCCGAACTCGTCGAGCGTTTCCGAGATCGCCAGCGGGGCTATGTCCTCCGCCAGCATGTCAAGGCCGGGATGACAGGCTGGGCCCAAGTCAACGGCCTCCGAGGCGACACCTGCCTCCGCAAACGCCTCCAATACGACCTCTTCTACATCCGAAACTGGTCCATCTGGTTCGATATCCGGATCCTGTTTGCCACATTTATTCGCGGATTCGTGCATCACAATGCACACTGACACGCGTATCGAATCGGGGACGAACGGTGTATGCTGTTCGAGCCCCCCCCGGATCGGGCGCGGCGTCGCGAACATCCGGCAACCGTGCCGAACCCCCGCGGAACCACGCACGAACGGCCCCAATCCTTACGGAAGGGTCCGCAATGGGCGTAATTAGAGCAAAAAACCGCGAGAGCGCTTCTTGAATGTTTCGTTTACCACTGGTAATCTGGCCCCACTCACGGGGATGGATAACAACCCGGGACTGACCCTCGTCCCGGGGACTCACGAGTGAAAGGGGAATCCGTGAACAAGCGGAATGCATTCACACTGATCGAACTCTTGGTGGTCATTGCCATCATCGCGCTGCTGATCGGCATCCTCCTGCCCGCGCTGGGCAAGGCTCGCCAGTCCGCCCGCGTCATGGCATCGCAGTCCAACCTGCGTCAGATGGCGATCGGTAACGCCAACTACGCCGCCAACAACAACGACGCGATCGCGACCTTCGACGCCCAGATCGGGCCCGTCGACCGCGACTTCAACAACCCGCGCGACTGCACCACCGTCCTCGAGGCCCACCAGACCCAGCTCGCCGGCATCCTCCGCCGCGCGACCGGACGCTACGGCAGCGTCGACAACAAGATCATCCCGAACTACGACCGTCTGCCCCACCGCCGCTACAACCATGTCTTCATGATCGACCAGATGACCGGGCAGCAGCCCGAGCCCGTCGCCGTGAGCCCCATGGATGTCAACCACCAAGACTTCCAGGAGTACACCGAGCGGTCGGATTACTCGCTCCTCCCGGGCGGCGACAGCCAGTACTCGTTCGGCAACTGGACCGACGAGAAGACCGTCGTCCAGTGGGCGTACGCCTCGTCCTACCAGACCACCGTCTACGCGTGGTCGCCCTCGCGCCCCAACCCCGCGACCGGCCAGATGGCCCTCGCTCCCGCCGCGGACGGCACGCTCATCCAGGTCCGTGATGTCAACGCGTTCGGGCAGGCCTCGATGAACGAGGTTCAGTTCACCAGCTCGAAGGCTCTCTACTTCGAGGAATTCGACTACACCGCCGGGCAGGGCACCAAGGCGCTCTACTACGCCGACCCCGCCGCCCGCGTGAACATCCAGTTCTTCGACTCGTCCGTCCGCCGCATCACCACCGGCACCCCCGCCCAGCAGCAGACCCAGAACGGCATCCGCTGGGCAGGCAACCAGGGCAACCCCGGCTGGGACGCCAACGACATCAACGATCCCCAGCCCGCCCAGCTTGAGTATCAATCGATCGATACCCGCTACTTCCCCGACTACTCAGGGAACGCGAATCAGGGCGGCGGCGGCGGTGCCAGCATCACCCACTTCGGCTTCTACCGCTGGACCCGCGGCGGCCTCTTCGGCATCGATGTCGGCGGCAACGAGATCGACACCTCCAGCTGGTAATCCAAACAGACCCTCACTCGTCTGAGTTCCACCCCGGCCGGGCACATCCCGGCCGGGGTTTTTTCATGCCCCGCGACCCGCCCAGATCGCCGTCAGTTCCAAGAAAGCAGCACCGGGCGACACCCGGAAGAGGTTCTCGGCCCTCCGCGCCACCTGCGCCCCCACCAACAACGCAAAGCCGGGCCCGAATCCTGCCAGCACTGGCAAGATCCCGCCCCGAAACCGTTACTCACCCTGCCATTCGAAATCGGTCCGCCCCGCTTCCCATCAAAGCGAAGGCGGCTCGCTCGGGTTCGCAGGGAGAGAACGATGGAACTCAGCAGCAAAGAGCACTGCCACCTGGCCGACGCCCTGACGCTCCTGCAGCGCGGCGCCTGGAGGGCCTTCGAAGACGAACTCTGGATCGCGTTCGGAGACCGATGGGAGCATGTCAAAAACATGCTCGTGCAGCATCAGCACATCGCCCTGCGTGGTCAATGGAAAGACGAACCGGCGCTCACCGAGCGAGGCCAGGTCCTGCTCCAGCGACTCACCTCACGACCACAGGCCGCCGCAGGCTGAGCCCGTGCCGGCCTCACGCACCGAAGGGGACGCACAGCCGCACCCGCTCGCCTCGCGCCACGCGAGCGAACGGGTGTGTTTCCATGTTCAGGCGCAGCCGCTCAGGCAAACGCCTTCTGGTAGTCCTTGAGGAACTTCTCGAGACCGATATCCGTCAGCGGGTGATTCATGAACTGCTTGATCACCCCGAACGGCACCGTCGCGACATCCGCGCCGACCAGCGCACAGTCCAGCATGTGCTTGGAGTGCCGGATCGACGCCGCGAGAACCTTCGTCGGCAGCCCGTAGTTGTCGTAGATCTGCCGGATCTGCTGGATCAAGTCCATCCCGTCGAGCCCGATGTCGTCGATCCGCCCGATGAACGGGCTGACGAGGTACGCCCCCGCCTTCGCGACCATCAACGCCTGCAGAGGCTGGAAGCACAGCGTCATGTTCGTCCGGATGCCCTCGTCGCTCAGCGCCTTGCACGCCCGCAGCCCGTCCACCGTGCTCGGCAGCTTCACGACGATGTTCTCCGCGATCCCCGCCCGCATCTTCCCCTCGGTGATCATCGCGTCCGTCTCGGTCGCGATGACTTCAGCCGACACCGGACCCGCGACCACCTTGCAGATCTCCGCGAGCCGATCGCCGTAATCGACACCCTCCTTCGCGATCAGCGACGGATTCGTCGTCACCCCGTCCAGCACACCCAGATCGTGGGCAGCCTTGATCTCGTCCAGGTTCGCGGTGTCGATGTACAACTCCATGTGTCGTCTCCGTGGAGGGGATTCGCTGGTCTCGGACCGAGTGTAGAAAGCGCGCCCACGCACCGACCACTCAGGAACAAAACACTGGTCACAATCCGCATCAGCAGCCGCCGCGCCCGCCCACCGTCGCAACAAAAGTTCGGTATGCTTTCGGCATGATCGCCCGAATCGAATCCTGCCTGCTCCGAGGCATCGACGCCAGCCCCTGCGAGATCGAGGTCGACCTCGACGAGCGAGGCATGATGAAGCAGAACATCGTGGGCCTCCCCGATGCCGCTGTGAACGAATCGCTCGAACGCGTCACCGCCGCCCTCGCCAACAGCGGCTACCCAACCCCGCTCGGACGCCTCCTCATCAATCTCGCCCCCGCCGACATCCGCAAGGAAGGCCCGCTCTACGACCTCCCCATCGCGGTCGGCATGCTCATCGCCCAGGGCACCCTCGCCGCCCGCACCGGGGGGCTCGACCACCGCGCGTGCGTCTTCGTAGGCGAACTCGCCCTCGACGGCCGCATCCGACCCGTGCGAGGCGTCATCGCGATGGCCGACATGGCCCGCAAACAAGGCATGCAAGCCTTCATCTGCCCCAAGGACAACGCACCCGAAGCCGCCGTCGTCGACGGCATCGATGTCTTCGGCGTCCGCACCCTCAGCGAGGTCATGGGCCTGCTCTCGGGCGAGATCGAACCCGAGCCCGAGCCCGCACCCGATGTCGCCCACATGCTCCGCACCGCCGAGGCGCCCATCGATTTCTCCGAAGTCCGCGGCCAGGAAGGCGTCAAGCGTGCCATCGTCGTCGCCGCCGCAGGGGGTCACAACCTCGTCATGCTCGGGCCCGCCGGCACCGGCAAGACGATGATGGCAAAGGCCCTTCCGGGCGTCCTCCCCCCGCTCACCCCCGACGAAGCGATCGAGATCACCCGCATCTGGTCCGCCGCGGGCCAGCTCGCGCCGGGTCAGGCCCTCGTCACACACCGTCCCGTGCGCACGCCGCATCACACCGCCTCATCACCCGCGATCGTGGGCGGCGGCATCATCCCCAGAGCAGGCGAGATCAGCCTCGCGCACAAGGGCGTCCTCTTTCTCGACGAACTCCCCGAGTTCGGACGAGGTGTCCTCGAGACGCTCCGCCAGCCCATGGAAGACCATGTCGTCACCATCGCCCGTGCGCACGGCACCGTCCGCTTCCCCGCCTCCTTCATGCTCGTCGCCGCGATGAACCCCACCCCGCGGGGCGATGTCGCCCCGGGCGAGGTGGGACGCCGCGAGATGGAGCAATACCTCTCCCGCCTCTCGGGCCCGCTGCTCGACCGAATCGACATCCATGTCGAGGCCCCCGCGGTCCCATTCAAGCAACTCGCCGACATCCCGCGCGGAACCGACACCGCCGCGATGCGCGCCCAGGCCGCGAGCGCCCGCGCGCGCATGAATGAACGCCAGGGCCCCGACACCCCCAACGCTCGCCTCTCGGGCAAACAACTCGACCGGTTCGCGACCATGTCCGAACGCGCCCTCGCCCTCCTCGAACAGGCCATCACCGGGCTGGGCCTCAGCGCCCGCGCCTACGACAAGATCCGCCGACTCGCGCGGACCATCGCCGACCTCGACGACCAGGACGGCATCGACGAAGCCCACATCGCCGAGGCCGTGCAGTACCGCCTCCTCGACCGGAAGGTCTGAGCGTCCCGGCGCGATAGACTCGCGCCATGATCAGAAGCCTCCGCAGCATCGCCCTCGTCGTCATGCTCGCCGCGTGCGCACGGAACGCACCCGCGAGCGAAACGCCACCGACGAGCGCGCCCGTCGAGATCGCGCGGCCAGTGTCCCCCGACATCGACGCCTGGATCAACGCGAGCACCCTCCCCGTGATCAACGCGGGCTTCGCGGACGCCGAGCGGTACACCCGCCTCCCGCTCCGCTACCGCCCCCGCGTCAGCCCACCGGTCTGGATCCTCTCCAGACGCAGCGCAGGCCTCGCGATCCGATTCTCGTCCGACGCGACCAAACTCCACGCACGGTGGCGCACCGGTTCCATCGCGATGCCCCACATGACCGACAACGCCGTACGAGGCCTCGACCTCTACACCCTCACCCCCGACGGGGCCCGATACCTCGGCACGGGGCGGACATCCGAAGGCGGGTCGCACGACGCCGTCCTCGTCTCGGGCCTCGCGCCGAAGACCCGCGAGTTCATCCTCTATCTCCCCCTCTACGAGTCGCTCGAGTCGATCGAACTCGGAGTCAACGCCGACGCCTCGATCAAGCCGCCGCAGAGCCAGTGGTTCGAAGGCCCGCCCCTCGTCGTCTACGGCACAAGCATCGCCCAGGGCGCGTGCGCCAGCCGGCCCGGCATGGCGTGGCCCGCCATCCTCTCGCGCCGCCTCCGCCGCGAGGTCATCAACCTCGGGTTCAGCGGCAACGGGAAACTCGACACCCCGCTCGCGGCCGTCCTCGCCGAGATCGACGCCGGCGCGTACATCCTCGATTGCCTCCCGAATCTCGACCCCGAAGGCGTCGCGGAACGCACCGGTCCATTCGTTGAATCGCTGCTCGGCGCCCGCCCGGACACCCCGGTCATCCTCGTCGAGAACCCCCGTTACCCGGGCGCCACCGACCGTCCAGACCTCGCACGCCTGATCGAGTCCAAGAACGCCGCCCTGCGCGAAGCCCTCGGCCGACTCCGCGCCGCCCACCCCGACGCCATGATCGAACTCGTCACCACCGACCGCCCCGCCCCCGAGCCCGACGACCTCACCGCCGACGGCATCCACCCCACCGACGCGGGCATGCGCGCCCACGCCGATCGGCTCGAGTCCACACTCCGCGAAGTGCTCGATCGGGACTGACAGCCCCCCGAAACCTATCCCGCATTCATCGACTCGATAAACGCATTCGCCTCCGCGATCGACGCGTTCATCTCTTCGATCAGCCTGGTCACCTCACCCTCGAGCTCAAGCACCGTGCTGTCCAGCGAGGCGATCGCCCGCGCGTTGAGATTGTGCTTCAGGAACAGCACCTGGTCGTTGAACGCCGCGAGCACCGGGTCCATCCGAGCTTCCGCATCCTTCATCGCCCGGATCAGCTGCCCGTACCGCTCCTTGGTCGCCCCGAGCTGCTCCTCGCTCGCGCGGCGAAGCGACGCCGTCTGGTATTCGTCCAGCTCACGCTCCCACTCGCTGAACAACGCGTCCGCGACCCTCTCGATCCCCCTGATCCGCCCGCGCACATCGTCCGCCGCGTCGGCGCTCCGCTCGAGCTGCCGGTTCAGCCGGTTGTACACCTTCTCGAGCTCGCCGCCGTCGTACCCGGTGAGCGCCTTGAACTCCTCGAGCGTGGTCGCGAACTGCTCGCGCGCCTCTTCCTGCTCGTCCCGCGCGTCCTGCACCTGGTCCACCAGCTGCTCGCGCTTCGCGTACCCCAGCTTCTCTTTCACCGCGATCGTCGTCCCCGCACACCCGCCCGCGAGCCCGAGCCCCCCGCCGACCACCACCGCGAGGATGACCGCATGCGCCGTCCGCTTTCCGCCCATGATCCGCTCTCCCGTTCGAGTCAATCCAAATCCTCGCGCACGATCCTCACCCGCCCGACCGTCCAACCGTGGTGCCCGCGTCCCGAATCATCCGGGTGCGCCCCGTGGTAGGGCCTATCGAAATGCAGCAGCAGCAGGGTATCCGCATCCGTCTCGTGAACCCGGTCGGGCTCGAACCCCTCCGCGTACCGCACGCTCGACGACACCCGGACCTCGTCGATCATCCCGCTGAACATCGACACAGGATCACCCCGATCGTTGGGCTCAGCACCGATGTACACCGGCGCGTCTCCCACCACGAGATCCCCACCCGACCCGCGCGCCACCGCACGACCATCCACGAAGAGCGTCGCGTCGTCGCCGTCGTAGGTCATCGCAACATGGTGCCACGCGTCCCATTCGATGGGCTCATCCAGCCCCGCGAGCACCACGCCCCGCGCCGTCCCGACAAGCCCCGCCGGGAGCACCCCGCCCGGCCTCGACCACACGATCCCCATCCCCGCGCCGTCCGCGAACCGCGAGACCACCGCCGCGTTGCCCGAGGGCTCGGGCCCCTTGACCCACGCCTCGATCGTCATCCGCCAGGGCCGCTCACCCAGGTCCACCCGCACCGCGCCCCGCCCGTCCAACGCGAGCACGCCGTTCGAAGAGGGCGTCGCCGACGCCGCCGATTCCGCCCCGCGAGGACGCACCGGAACGGCAAGCCGACGCACCACAGGCTGCTCCCCGCCCGATGACACCGGGTACCGCGCTGTCACCATCACCTCGATCTCCGGACGCTCCGAATCCAGCGCCGGCGCCTCGGCCGCGAACGGTAACTGCAGCGTCTGCCCGGGCTCGAGGCTCCCCGCGATCCGCTCCCGCGACAGCACCCATCCCTCGGGCGCGATGCTCTCAACCGCGTAACGGATCCGCGAGTCCGTCGGGTTCTCCAGCATCACCTCGAACGCCGCCCCATCACCGGGCTCGGGCCCCGCCTGCAAGAACCCCTCGACAGAGGCCCAGCCCGACTCCGCGAGCGCCCGAACCGCCTCCGCATCGCGACCCGAGAACGAATCGCTCGACGACGCGGCATCGTGGGGCAGCACCGTCATTTCGTGCCCGTCGCGGCTCACATGCACCAGCGCGATCGACTGGCTCGACGCGTACTCATGCGTCTCCGACGCGAACGCACCGGTCATCGACACCGAGCAATAGCGGACATTGTCCCGCTGCGGATCCTCCCGCGCGTACAGCGTCCCGCCCGAGATGACCCGCGCGGGCCGGCCATCATCCGCAAGCAAGTCGTGCACCGCGTCCCACGCGTCCCCCCGCGCCCCGCCTTCCGCCCGCCAGAGCGGCGCATGCACGATCACGAACACCTGGTCCGCGTCCGACTGCGCGAGCTCGTCGCCGAGCCACGCGAGAACCCGCTCCCGCTCGGGGCCGCGCTCGCGCAGCGCCCCGCTCGGCAGCACGATCACCTGCGCCCACTCGACCTCGAACGCGTACGCCGAGGGCCCGAACCGCTCCGCGTACAACCGATCCCGCGCCGCGTCGCCCTCGCCGCGCACAGCCGCGTCGAGCGGGCCCCGCACCGGATACCAGGGCGCCTCGAGGCGTGCCAGGACCGATCGGTAGTCGTCCACGCGCCGCCGCCATTCGTCGAGCCGCGTGTCCCCCTGCACCATATTGCCAGTCGTCACCACGAACCGCGCCCCGAGGTGATTCGCCGTTGAGACCGCCCTTGAGAGAATCTCCAGCCCACCGTCCGAACCGGGCACACGATCCCCGAACACCGCGAAGGTGAATCCCTCGACCCGCGCGGGCGCTTCCAGCGCCCGCGCGCCGGATTCAGGCGTCCGCACAGGCTCCGCCAACCCGGCGCGCACGCACCCGATCATCGACACGAGCCCGATCAATGCCAACCTGATCGCGGTCCACCCCATCGCGCCCGCTCCGTCCTGCTTCCTGCCACACCGACGGACCGCACGCCCCACGCGCCGGCCACGCGATCGCATCCTACCGCGACCCCATCGCCGCCGCGCTCACTCATCCTGAGACCGCAGCGCCGCCTCCAACTCCGCCACACGCTCGCGCAACGCCCGGCTCTCCGCCATCGCCGCATCCAGCTCCCCGCGCACACGGTCCAGTTCCACCCGAAGCGCCGTCTCTTCCGGGAACCCCTCATCCGGATGCACCACGATCGCCGTCACCACCACGAGCGCGACCGCCGCAACCCCCAGCCCCCCCGCGATCGGCAACCAATATCGCCCCAGCAGCTTCCGAGACAGGTATCCGAAACTGTCCCGCTTCGCCTCGATCGGCTCACCCGTCAGGAAACGATCGATGTCCCGCGCCAGATCGCCGGGCGTCTGATACCGCGAATCGCGCGACTTCGCCAACGCCTTGAGCGTGATGGTGTCGAGCTCACCCTTCACCTGCGGGTTGATCGTTCCGGGGCGAGGCGGAATCTCGTGCATGATCCGCCCGACCACCTCGGGCATCGGACCGTTGATCCGGTACGGGAACTGCCCCGTCAACAACTGATAGAGGATCACGCCGAGCGAGTACACATCCGTGCGCACATCGATCTTCGCCATGTCCCCCTTCGCCTGCTCCGGGCTCGCCCACGGGAGGCTCCCGATGAACTGACCCGTCGCCGTCATCTGCGTCGGAGCCGCGCTCAGGTGACCGTCCACCGATTCCAGCTTCGCGAGCCCGAAATCCAGAATGTGCGGCTCGCCCTCGGGCGTCACACGGATGTTCCCGGGCTTGATATCACGGTGGATCACGCCACGCAGGTGCGCCGCGTTCACCGCCCGGCAGATCTTCCCGAACAGCCGAAGCGTGTCCTCGATGCCCAGCTCGTTGTGCGTGACATACTCGTCGAGCTTGCGCCCCGCGATGTAGTCCATCACATAGTACCCGCAGCCGCCCGCGATCCCGCTGTCGTGGATCGTCACGATGTTCGGGTTGTCGAGCTGCGCGAGCACCTGGATCTCCCGCTCGAAACGGATCCGATCGCTCTGCCGCGCCAGCGCCCCCTCCCGCATCAGCTTGATCGCGACCTGCCGCCCGGTCCCTTCCTGCCGCGCGAGGTAGACAACACCCTGCCCGCCCCGGTGCAACTCGCGCACGATCGTGTACCCGGGGATCCCCGCCGCCAGACCGATCCCGCGCATCGCCGGACGGCTCCGATGCTGCGCCTGCATCCGCGCCGCGCGGATCAGCCCCAGCTCGCTCGAACCCGATCCCGAGTCCGAATCCCCGCGCGACACCGATCCGCGCGAGAGATCCCCCGCCGTCACCACCCGACGCGCGCCCGAGTCGTTCGCGCCCCCGCCCGACCCCTCGGGCTTCGGCACCGACACCATCTCCGTCTCCGCCTCCCGCTCCGAGGCATCCAGCTCGCGCCGCGCGTCGCGGGCATCCGGTTGTTGAGCATCATCAGGCAAGCAGGGTCCCCGAGCGTTGCAAGGCGTCGCACACGCCGCGCCGTGTCCACCCCCAGCATACCCCGTGCCCACGAGCCGCCGCACAACCCCGGCGTGCGCCGCCCCCGCTCACCGCCCCGGATCGGTGAAGAACTGCGAAGCGTTCCCGAGCTCCGAGCGCATCCGCTCGTGCGCCCGCGCGCGCAGCATATAGATCGCCCCCGTCGAACGCCCCAACTGCTCCGCGACCTCCTGCGCCGAACGGCACTCCAGGTCATACAGCCGCACCACCCGCTCGTAATCGGGAGGCAGCGCCGACAGCGTCTGTTCGA
>MDTG01420993.1_pt1 | contig 17287 bp, 15 predicted proteins | sample 811421 | NCBI WGS metagenome assembly MDTG01 (sample SAMN05326645, study PRJNA326480) | marine metagenome | isolation source: seawater | place: Pacific Ocean: South East | collected 2011
CAATCCCAATGCAAGACCTCGGATCCCGGATTCTACGTGGACTCGGAGGGCAGCCCCAACCAGACCCCCTGCCCTCCCGGGACATTCTCCGAGGAGTCAGGGGCAACCAGTTTGGATGTTTGTGTCGCCGTCTCTCCCGGTGAGTACTCCCCGGGCGGGGCGCAATCAGGGATCCCTTGCCCCCCGGGGACTTACCAGCCCGATCCAGGGCAGGAATCATGCATAGATTCCGACCCCGGTCACTATTCCGAGGGAAGTGGATCCGTGCAGCAGGAGGAGTGCCTGCCGGGGACTTACATGCCAGAATTCGGAGCGGAGATGTGTTCCAGAGCAGCTTCAGGGCATTTCGTAGCTGTTTCCGCCTCTACCTACCAAAGTGAATGTGAGCCGGGAACATTCCAACCAAAATATGAGTCTATTTCTTGTATTCCAGCTACTCCCGGATTTTTTGTAAAGGAGTACGCTCAAAAATCAATGAATTTCTGTCAACCAGGCTCATTCCAACCCTCTTATGGATCCACTTCATGCATCATAGCTCCGAAAAATAGCTTTTCCTTTTCTATGGGAAACACCATGGCGACTCCTTGTGGAAAGGGTGGAATTACTATGGAAAATAACACATCCTCCCCCATGGATTGTATTTTTGACTCCGATGGCGACTCAATAATAGATGAAAAGGACTCCTGGCCCCATTCGCAGGGAGCGGAATATCCAGTTTCTTGGGTTCTTCTGTCGATATTATCGACGATATCTGCATTTTCCCTAATCGCATTATTCAACAAGAGGTGGGAAATTGTCTGATCATGCTCGTTATATCGTTTCAGCAAGTCTAGCTTCACTGAAGAAAAAACCACTCTTGATGTTGGGACTTTCGTTCTCCTTTTTTGTCATTATTCTATATCTTATATCTCCAGATGATCCCTCAACTGGGTTGCCATCGCCTTATGCATCAAGATACATGTGGACGCCATTAATTCCGATTTCAATAGGGCTTTCTGTCTCATTTTTGATGGCCTCAGCAATCTTGGGGAAATCAAATGTCTTTGAAGTCACCATTTCGGTTATTTTATTCTTCATTTTGATACTTCTTTCACCCCAATTCGCTGAATTTAGTCCATTAGGAGTCGATGGTTGGTGGTTTGTGGAAATCGGAGAAAGATATGCCAGATACGGGGTAACTGATACTGAATCATACACCCAAAGAATGCTCCTGTTAATCCCTTATGAGGTGTTAACTCGCGTTTTTCCAGGACTAGGGACCGAGTTCGCGTCCTTAGTTGGACTTCTCATGAGCATTTACTGGATTCTGTTGGTTTCCAATCAAATAAAAATGCTTGAACCTTATCCAAGATGGGGGGCTCCAGCATTATTGTTTATCTGCTTCCTGATGGTTTCTTGGTGGAACCCTCTGATGTACTCGGCACAACTTCTTGGTTTAATTATTGCAACAATTGTCTTCCATAGAATACCCACCACCCGCGGGGGTTGGCTCACTCAAACCATACTTCTTTGCTCCATCTCCATTGCCCACTTACAATCTAGTGTAATATTGGGTATTGTTTTGTTTATCGATGGATGGACTCGGACGGAAAGTGCAACCAAGTCCAGGTATAGCGCTTTCATATTGGGATCTTTCTTCATTCTTTGGAATTATACGGTCGCGGAACACAGCTTCTCCGCGCAATTCAGCGATCGATTATTCGCTTTATTCACTCCTCAATTAGTATTCTTATTATTGACCTTAGGGACCCTGTCCTCTCAGGCTTATCATTCCTCAAAAGGCACCAGGGATGGTAGGATCTGGGGTTGGGGTGTAGGAGTAAATAATATTAGCATAGTTTTGGGATGTATTTTGGCCATTCCTTTGATGTTCGTAGCAGACGAACGGATCGGCTCAATTAGGATGGTACCAAGACTGCTAGCATTCTCACTGGTGCCGATTTTATACTGGGGGATGAAGTTGATAGAATATACAATGAGCCAGTTTGAGTCCAGGACATCAGAAAAAACATACATATTCCTGGCCTTTTCCCTTTCGATTTTGGCAGGATCAATGGCCAGCTTCGCACACATTTCCTATGCTGAACGCACTCTACACGTTCCCGATGAGATGGAAGGTTGCTGGGATATGGCGGAGGAAAATGGCCTTGTCGGGCTTATTCAGAACAACACCGAGATTAACAATAAGGTCTTACACTCGCATTCGATGATGAGCCCAGCAACTGATAGGTACTTCTACCGATTTGTAAGGGTTGGCGATGAGTTTAGTCTTGGGAACGGATCCGATGTAATTAGTGCCGTAATCGAAACCCCAGATCTCGCTAAAGGTCTTGAGAGGTACAATTTGACTGGGATTTATTCTGATTGGGAATTGATTGGTGAGGAGCCCGGAGCCTGCCGTTTCTGGGTCCATCCCGATTTCGTTGACGATCTCTCAAGCAAAAATGCATGGAATGTTGGGGCTATGTATGGGAACTCCGACTCAGCAACCCGGGGTATCTAAAAATTTGATAGGATGAAGTTCCGACAAGGACCAGATATAGCCACAACATCGAAAATTGCCAAACATTACTTTCTCCTATCGCCAAACTTACCAGAGCAATTGTGGCCAAAAGACCTGTAATTAGGTCGATTAAAACAATGTTCAGAGATGAAACTTTATTCAGTATTTGGACAATTGAAGATAGGGCAAAAATACTGAATTGAGCCATTATTGTCGCTATTGCCACTCCGAATATTGCCCACTCCATTACCAAAACCATACCCAATGTTAAGTTGATCAATATTGAACTGCCAATAACAAATGCGAGAGCCCAACTATTAGGGTGAAATTTTAGTGATTCCAGAGTCCCTGAAGCTAGCATCGCCCAAACCCACGCCGGAAGTAATAGTGTGAACAATTTTGTTCCAACAATATCGGGAAACCCCCTTTCAACAAAATACTCATCTGGGAATATGGCTCCTAGAATAGTCTCAGAGATAATGATGGAGCCAGGAATTCCAACAGAGATCAGTGGATAGGAAATTACTCTACACCCTGCAATGTTATCCCTTATCTCTCCAACATTTTCAGCTTGTGCCAAAAGAGGAGAAACTGATTGGCGGAGTACGTTCGGTACAATAAATCCAGTCAGTAAAACCACCCAAGCCGCGTTGTATACGGATACGAGTTCATAATCATGAAAAGCCCCAAGTAAAATTTTGTCTAACCTTCCAAGTAATGGATAGGCAGCTATTGCAACTGCGAATGGAAACGACTTCTTCATTACCTCAAAATTTCCTAAATCTTTCGTTTCGTCTTTTTTTAGAAGTAAATTATAGATTAATCTTCCAGATTTATTTTCTCGAAAGATAACACTGGCCATTAGAATGACCAGTAACCATGTAATTGCCGATGAGAGGAGAAGAGCGAGAGATGCAGCTCCAATATCCAACATCTCCATTTTTGCAATAGCCCAATAACTGAATGTAACAAGAACTCTCTCTAATGATCTTGAAATAGCCTCTAATTCGACTCTTCCTATCATTCTTAGCCCAACTCTGAGGGGCTCTGATAAGGAAATGAAAGAAACCGAAATCATTATTGAAATGACATAAAAAATATCCGATTTTGGAAGCAACAAAATCGAGATGACTGCAATAATCGGAATTAAAAATAACGCTATTGGGATTTGAATTCTCATCACCCTTGTCATGTGGGGGATGGCTGACTCTTCCCTCCCATCCCAATTCCTGAGGCCCCATGTGGGAAGTCCAAAATCAATCAAAATTGAAAAGGTAAGGCATAGATCGATAATAAGGATTAGAAGTCCATAGGATGATATTTCCATATTATTTGAGAGAATATATTGAGAAAAAACACCGCAAACTACTACAATCAATTGAGCTTGTAGGAGAGCAGAATTGTTAGAAAACAACCTTCTGAAATCAAACATTTCCTTTTACCAACCTAATTAGAAATTACTTCCTGGCAGAGTCCGTGCAACGACTCTACGGACCTATCCCAGCTAAACTCAGCGAGCGCATCTTCTCTTGCAACGTTGCTTCTCTCCTCCCAATCTCCAGAATCAATTATTCCTTCAATTGCCTCGGATATACTTCTACTAGCGTCCTTCTCACTCACTAAAATTAACCAACTCCGACTTCCTATAGCGGCATGACATGGGATATCGGTGGCGATTACATTCAGGCCAGCCGCCGCATACTCGAATAGTTTCAGAGGGCTACTAAATCTCCATTGATATTTGTCAGGAAGAGGAATTACTCCAATATGTGCTTGGGATAACCTTCCCGGGACTTCCTCTTTTTCGCATCTGGGCATCAAATCAAACCAATCTCTTTCTGATGCAGACTTCTCTAATCTTTGCCAGTCATTCCCCTTTCCAAACATTAGTAACCTAACTTCGACCCTTCTTTCAATTAATTTATCACAAGCCTTAACGATCGACCAAACCCCTCTTTCCCGATCGAGAAGTCCGTGATAGACGACAGTTGGAACGCCTCTAAATTTAGTTTTTTCAAAATCCTCAACATTAACTGCAGACGGATAAACACAAACTGGTTTGGTTATTGCATACTTCTCACAAATCATCTTCTTCAATTCTTTCGAATTAAATGAGAAGCCATCAGCTAGTTTTGAAGCAGATTTCCAACAATAGCGATAATGGATCCACTGTAGCCTGCCGAGGATATCTTCATGGACGGGGGGGCTTCTATCATCTACAATAATTGGAATGCTCCTTTCCTTTGCCAATGGGATTATTCCTCTGCAAACTGACCAGTTTACAATAACTATATCGAAATCTCTAGTATTCAAGAGAGACTTTACACAATTTTTGAATGACCTCTCCAGAAATAGCGACTGTAATCCTCTAGGAAAGTTATTCAAAATTTTGTGCCACTTGAATCCGTCTATTTTCTTATAATTTACCGCTTCAGTTGAAGCAGTAGAAACAACCTCGATATCCCATCCCTTTTTCTTAAGAGCATTAATTGTCCCCCTGCTTGCAGTTTGACACAGAGTCCCATTAACTCCAAGACTAGAATGTGTGACCCAAAGAAGACGCATAAGATTCACCAATTAGTAAGGCCTACCTATTGCGAAATACTTCCAACCTTCATCTTCCAACTCCGCACAATCAAGAAATCTCCGACCATCAAAAAGAATGCCATTAGTACAGTTTTTCAGGAGATCTCCCCAATCGAGATTCAAAATCTCAGAATGGGCGGTACCAATTACTACTGCATCAAAGTTATTCACTTCTGTGATGCTTCTCATGGAACCCGGAATTTCAGAAAGATCATAATCACTGAAGTATGGGTCCCATACTACTACATTTGCACCCAATTGAATCAATCTTTCACGCATTGGTGCTACCGGAGTTTCTCTGTTGTCGCCTACATCTGGTTTGTACGAGTAACCCAGGATTAGTATCGTCGGACTATCGACATCATTCTTTGATGCGATATTCATTATCGTATCCCCTGAGAAGATAGGCATGGAAGAATTAGTACTTCTTGCAGCTATTGCCATAGATGGCTCCTCTCCAAATGATTTCGCTACTTCGATATAGTAATATGGATCTACAGGAATGCAATGACCCCCGACCCCAATTCCGGGTCGATGTCTATGGAAATTCCATTTCGTTGAAGCTGCTTCTAGTACTTCCTCCACATCCAACCCCATCTCCGGCAAAATCCTCGCCAACTCATTTGTAAATGCTATATCGATATCCCTCTGGACATTCTCCACCATTTTTGCGGCTTCTGCTACCTCTAAGCTTCCAACATATCTGCACTCAGCATCTGTAATTGCAGAATACATTTCCACTATTCTCTGACCTATCTCAGGATCGTCACATCCTATAACTCTCGCAACAGATTTTACATCGTGCTCTGAATCCCCAGGATTCACTCTCTCAGGACAGTAAGCTATGTGAAAATCCCGGCCAACCGTGAGTCCCTTCTTTGACGCTGCTTGCGAAGTTACTCTTCTCGTTACTCCGGGATATACAGTACTTTCAACAACTATAGTCACTCCACTTCCCTCTACAATTGTATCAAATATTTTGTACATTGCTTCTTCAATGATTGAGATATCAGGGTTTTTATCTTCATCAACAGGGGTAGGGACACATACAATAATTGCTCCCGAAGGCGATTCTAAATCTGCAAAATCACTTGTCAATCTCCAAGATTTTGACATCTCGGGTATAGCCAGATTACTTGATTCGTCCTCAAGTGGATTTTCCCGCATTTTTATTTTATTTATCTTCTCAGGAGAAATATCTATTCCCAAAACATCGAAGTTAGACTCATAGAATGCTATAGCTGCTGGTAGTCCAACATACCCCAAACCTACAACGCATATCTCTCGAATCTTATCCATGAGGCCCCTCTCTTACTTCCAAAAGAAACAATGGTATTACATTGACTCTAGATTAGTCCAGTAAATTATCCATTTGAAAATTTACAAATCGTCTTCATTAATCAGTATTCTTCAATCATTCATTCATTCAGTCCATGTTGGAAAAAATGCATACAGATTTAAGCAGTGCGTTTAGCGTATTTTTATGCGAGTTATGATGCTCGGACCCGCGCTGTCGGTAAAAGGGGGAATATCTTCTCTTGAAAGGATGATCGATGATCAAATATTCGAAGATGTAAAACTAGAAATTCTACCGACTATGCATGATAGAAGCTTAATTGGCAGGTTTAGACATTGGTTAGCAAGAATCGTGACGTGGCCTTTAAGATCAATTTGTTATCGTCCCGATATTGTCCATATTCATTTTTCTCATGGGGCTTCAACTGCTAGGAAAGTAGGTCTATTTTGGTTATGGAAAATCAGTATGAGAAAGGTTATTTTACACTCTCATAGTTCAAGCTTCAGAGACTTCTTCCCTAAAATGCCCCGTCCGGTAAGATGGATAATTTCCGCTTCATTCAGGAATGCTGATATGCTCATTGTCCTGTCAGAATCTTGGAAAAATTATTATTCATCGACAATGAAAATCTCAGAATCAAAGATTAAAATTCTGAACACTCCTGTTATATTGCCCGAAAAAGACATGATGGCTAAATCTAGCAACACAGTTTTTTTCTCAGGAAGGATTGGTGAGAGGAAAGGCACTTTTGAACTGATCGAGGCGTGGAATCTTTTGCCTGAAAAAATCACTAATGAGTATAAGCTGATTATTTCTGGAGACGGGGAAGTAAACAAAGCAAGAAGCTTAGCCTCTTCTTCCAAAAACCCTGCCTCGATTGAAGTAGTAGGTTGGGTTTCGGAAGACCGCTTCCAATCAATCCTGAAATCATGCAAAATATACATACTCCCATCTAAAAATGAGGGACTGCCAATGGGCCTTATTGAGGCCATGTCTCATTCCAAGGCAGTCATCACCACTCCGGTTGGAGGGATTCCAGAACTGATTAATGATGGGGAAAATGGGATTCTTGTCGAACCAGGAAACATTAAACAAATCGGAAGCGCACTTCAGAATTTAATCTCCGATCCAAATGAGATTACTAGACTATCTAGAAATGCCAGGGAGTCAGTGGAACCACTATCTATGGAAATCTACAAAGAAAAATTACATATGCTTTGGAAAGAATTGGTAGGCAACTAGATCCTTTCAATGATAGTCAAAGCAACGTCTCCCTCCCCATGCAAGAAATCAAACCTATACGACTCCTCGAATATTCCATATCCCGGTGAGATTACGCTAATTTCAGAATTTGGTGAGTCAGTATCCGGAGAACAAAAATCAGATACCTCTTCCATCGAGAATGAAGTTCCAGAATGAGTCATTCTCCAACCTCTACCATCTAATTGTACAGAATCCTTGGAAACAGAAACTCGCGGCTTTATGCTGAATATGAATGAAACTATCGGAGTTTTTAGTTTTAGATTATCTCTGATGATGAGCTGACTATCTTCCATTGAAATCTCTCTACATTGTTTTACACCAGAAGGGTGTTTTGCACAAATTAACAAGCCCCCGTTTTCTTCAACGCACTCTCCAGTGGCCGGCCTCTGGATCTCAAATAAATCACCTATCTCTCCCCAGGACATTTCACCTGATCTTATCCCAGAATGGGCATCTTCTTCTCTGAAATAGTCTCTCCATTCTGGAGAACCGAAGTATAAGCCAGTCCCTGAATCTAGAATCACATCTTCTCCACTAATATTTACGGTGACGGACAGCATATCCAAATGCCGATGACTCCCTTGTCTAGCCTTTCCAAGGGGTGCACCCGACACTGCGTGAATACTCCAACCTTCGGATTTTATTGCAGCCATGCCATGGCCATTCCATATCTTAATGCCATCAGGGGGAGGGTCTGTTGCAAGTCCAACTCTTTCTGCCAAACTGAAGATTATTTTGCAATCTCTGGGATCATTTTCACCACTCCTTGGAGCCACAATTGCCGCATCATCATCCCCTACCAAGGGAATCCGCCCCTCGTCATCACACATCCAAAGTAACGAATCGATATATTCCCCGGTCATTTCCAAAATTGACATCTCATCCTCCTGGTTGCCTCCCCAATTCTTCAAGTGATGAGATAGGACAATTAATGACTCTGTGACAAATTTATGATATGCTGTTGTTGGCTCCCAATTCCTCCCAGATATGGTTTGTTTTTTCAATTCCGAGGAAAGCATACTTATGCCCCGATCCCTCCATTTTTTGGAACTCTTGTCCCATTCAGAAACAATACCGATTATTGTCAAACCAATTAATTCTAGTAGTAGGTGGTTGTTATTCAATCTCCACTTATAGGATAGATTTTCGTTAATCCACTCGGCGCTTAAGGATAGATTTGTCAATATCTCGGATATTCTAGGATCATCCATCACTAAACCTTTGATATGACTGAGAGCCTCTATTATTGCTATTGATCTCAATGAAACCTCAATCCCCTCCATCCAAGCAACCCCATAGCCGATTGGATAAGTGGAATAAAAATCCCCAATCGCATCAAGAACCTCTGACGCAATGGCCATATCACCAGTCTCCTTTGCATGCGCTGCTATGTTCGGAATCCACTGGAGCCTCGAGAGCTCCCAAACTAGTTTGATGTCTTCATTAGAACCGGGACCATAGAACTGAATCGCAGAGGATGCTATCTTACTCCACTCCCCAGTCTCATCCGTTTCCCACTTTGGGGGCCACCCAACAGAAATATCCCTTCCTAGAAGGGAGACAATCCCCGATTCCCAGATATCCTTGCCGTAATGACTAATTTCCTCCTTCTTGACAATTTCCCTGAATGACTCAGGGATATTAAGAGGTGCAAGTGGATTTACATTTTTTTCTTTGATTGCAAGTCTCCTGGGGAAAATCTTACTACGCAATTTCTTTGGAATCCTAGAAGAAGCTAGTAAAAGATAAGTCGCGATATCCCTGGGGTCCCTTCTGATCAATCTTCTACCTTGAGCGAGTAGGAATCTTGCCCTTTTCATGTACGCACCATTAGTCAGATTTTCTCATTGATTGTATTGGTTCTTAATCCACTCTCGGTATTCGCCACTCCTAACCGAGTCAACCCATCTCCAGTTCTGTTTATACCAGTCTATTGTGTTCGACAACCCTTCTTCCCATTTAATTACGGGCGACCATTCTAGAACCCTTTCTGCCTTTGAATAACCCATGGCATATCTCCTGTCATGCCCAGGGCGATCCTCTACATGCTCTAATTGTTCGATACTTCCATTGGTTAGTTCGATAATCTTGTGAACAATTTCTATATTCTCCACCTCATTATCCGCTCCAAAATTTATTATTTCCCCTGTTGAGAGCCTCCCATCAAATAATCCCTCCATTACTTTCAAAATTCCTTCTGCATGGTCAGATACATGGATCCAATCTCGGATTTGTTTACCATCCCCATAAACAGGCAAACTCTTTCCTTCAATTGAATTTATTATCATCAATGGAATCAACTTTTCCGGAAATTGATTAGGGCCATAATTGTTTGAACAACGTGTGATTGTCGCATCGATGCCGTGAGTATTAACAAAGGCACTTACCAGCATATCTGCTGATGCCTTCGTTACTGCATATGGATTTCTAGGATCTAAGGCTGAATCTTCTGTGAAAGGAGGATCAGTTCTCGAGAGGCTACCATAAACCTCATCGGTAGACACTTGTATTAATTTTACATTCCTCCCTGATTTAGCTCTTACTTTCACAATGCAATCTAAGAGTGTTCTTGTTCCGGAGATATTTGTTTCGATAAAGGAAGTCACAGAGTCAATGGACCTATCGACGTGACTCTCGGCAGCCAAATTGAGGATTATGTCTATGTCTTCTTTTTCGACTATCCTATTTACTAGCTCCTCGTTGTTAATCGATCCTCGAACAAAACTATACCTCTTATCTTTAATGTCACTTACGTTTTCAGGATGTCCCGAATAGGTCAACAAATCTAGATTTACTACTTTCTGTACATTTTCTTTCATCAGAGATTGTCTTATGGTATGGCTCCCAATGAAGCCGCAGCCCCCTGTAATAAGTACTCTTATTCCTCTTTCGTTTTCAACCAAGGCCCCAACTCCCAAGATTTCACCGAATTAGAAGTTTCCAAAAGTGAATCAATTGTCCCACAGTCAGCCCAGTGACCTTCAAAACTCACTCCCTTAGCCAAACCCATCTCTGTGAAAATTCTGTTAATATCGGTAATCTCAAGCTCTCCTCTAGCAGAATATCCAGTTGTGTTCTCGCTCTGGTCAATAATGTCGAATACTCTTGGGCTGTAGAAGTACAGGCCTGTGATGGCTAAATTTGAATCTGGATTATTCGGCTTTTCCTCTAGTTTTTCGACTGCTCCATTTTCATCCAACCAGGCAATGCCAAATCCTTCCGTTTCCTTAACCTCTCGAAGAAAGATGTAACACTCGCTCTCTGAATCTTCTAAGAATTGATTAGAATGCTCTATCATTGAATTTTGATAAATATTGTCACCTAGTATCACTGCTACATTCCTGTCTCCGACGAAATTCCTAGTCAATCTCAGTGCCTCGGCTATCCCGCCAGCTTGCTCTTGGTAAGCATACCTAATCTCAAGACCAAATCTGTGTCCGTCTCCAAGAAGGTGGAAGAATGAATTCCCCGAATGGCCACCTAAGACCACCATCACGTCCTTAATCCCCATCCTCTGGATAGTGGCTATCGACTTGCAAATCATTGGCTCATCATATACTGGCAATAGATGCTTATTCGTAGAAGTGGTCAATGGCATCAGTCTGGTCCCCCAACCCCCGGCTAATACCACTCCGCACATCTTTGAGTCCAAATTTATGGCGACTTCACTCCCCCCTCATTTGCATAATCTCTTCTACTTCAGCATCGTCTAGTCTTTCTACAACTCGTTTGTATGCTGTCGGATAGCACCTTTGAATGAACGTACTTTCCTCGCCATTGCAATATCTATTACTAACGGCCAATCTTAATCTTGAATCTCCATTTATGGACGATCTATGAACTAGAAAATTACTCATCAAAACGGCATCGCCAGATTTGCAGCACACCGCCATGAAATCTTCTTCTGAATATAATTCAGACATTATGGCATTGGAATTCTCAACCTTCTCAGATTTCCACATTCCTTGTTCATGACTCCCAGGAATGATCTCAACTGGATACCGATTTTCATCAACATCGTAAATTGGAATCCAGACAACAATGCCATCAAGACTCCCACCTATTGAGGGATAGTCTTGGTGGGCGGGAAAACCAAAATAACCTCCTTTGAATTTTAACTCAGTTGCCATAACATGAACAACCATTCCGCCAGGATGGAAAAGAGATTCAGTCCCTAATGTAGACCGAATTTCCTCTCTGAGTTTCTCCGAAGAAAATATGTCCGAGCATTCAGTTATCCTCCACAGAGATGATGCCGTCCTGGCATATCTATCATAGTCCACTGAGTAGAGACATTTCATCGATTCGAACAAGGTACTCCCTGCCTCTTCTCCACACAATTGCAACTGATTGTCAAAGACATGCTTACATGCGCTCTCAAATGTTTCTAAATCGACTCTCGGGATTACATTTTTTACAATTGTAAAACCATGCTCTCTCAACTCTTGCCGATGCAACAATCCCATCATTCTCGCTAGTGGTCATTTCCTAATAATATCATTGTTAGAACCGAATCAAACGAACCATCCCATGGCGGTAAAAAGGATAATTCAACCCCTCTATCCCTGAATTTATCCTCTGAATATAGGCCTCTTCCAGAAGGCGAATTGATATATCCCCACGCCCCTACATTTTCTAGAATTGAGAGAATCCTATTTTCTCCAAATATGTCCTGATCTATTTCTAAATCACTGGAAAATATGTAATTGAAATCTATGCCCAGAATTTCACAGCTATATTTCAGAGAATTAACAATCAATGGAAGCGCCCTCTCATCCTCTTTATCAAATAGCACTTCCATTAATTTACTATCTTCAAACGCATGCTTACTTATCTCTGGGAATTTCCTTATCCTGTTCCTCATCTCACTATCGTAATTCTGAGACAATCGGACGTCACAGATTTTTGTGCCTAGTTCGCATTTTTCAATTGGAATTGTTAACCAACTTCCTTCACTTCTGGGCTTATTTCTGTGCACCCATCCTCTTCTGGGAAACTGTACACAATCAAAGATAACGAATAGATCGCTTTCTTCGATTAATCTGTGATAACCTCGATAGGGAAAAAAATATGGCTGCATGACAGCAACCTTCATGCCTCCGTAGAATAGCATTAAGATGTAAACCTAGTCACTTACGTCATGCCCAACGTAGTGATATTCGGAATTTCCGACTCCTCACAACTTGCCAAGTTTTACATTGAAAACGATCCAAAGTATTCTAGCTTCCGTGTTGTAGCCTTTACTGTTGACTCTGATTATATAGACAAAGACACTTTTGAGGGTTTACCAGTAATAGATTTCTCAAAGATAGAGGTGGAATTCCCACCCGAGAAAAATTTGTTATTTGTACCAATTACCGGAAAAAAGATGAATAAAGTCAGGATGAATAAGTACGAAAGAGGAAAAGAATTAGGTTACGAATTTTTTTCATACATCAGCTCAGATGCCACAGTGATGAGCGATCAAATAGGTGAAAACTGTTTCATCCTCGAGGACAATACAATCCAGCCTTTCGTTTCCATAGGGAATAATGTTGTGATGTGGAGTGGGAATCATATTGGGCATCACAGTATCATCGGAGATCATGTTTATTTCACATCTCACGTGGTTCTATCGGGACATTGTGAAGTGGGCGAATACTCCTGGTTTGGAGTCAATTCGACTATCCGAGATTTTTGTAAAATCGGCCAATCATGTTTGATTGCCATGGGCTCACTTGTGACAAAAGATACTCAAGATAACTCACTTTATGTAGGGTCTCCAGCTAAAAAACAGGATAAGTCTCCAATGGATGTGTTTTAGTGGACTCAATTTGGGAGAGGAGAGGCAATATTTTCGACCTTTCGAGATCCCAGGTTCCTGTAGTTCTGCATGAAAATGAAGGTCTCTGGAAAATATTTTTTTCCGACAGAGTTGGAAGAAAAAGCATCCCGAAAATGACCCACTTCAGTCCCAGCGATTTCTCAATCCATGGACCGGTTAGCGAACCAATATTGGATCTAGGACACCCCGGGATGTTCGACTGGGCCGGAGTCATGCCCACTGAAGTAAAACGTGTGGGGAATCAGATATTTTTGTATTATATTGGGTGGTCAAATCGCCTAGATGTGCCTTATCATAACAGCCTGGGACTGGCAATCAGTAATGATGGAGGACGATCGTTTTCTAAGTATTCAGAAGGGCCAGTATTTTCCACCAGCTCTAAGGAGCCAGGATACATTGGTACAATTAGTGTGATGGAAGATGGAGGGTCTTTCATAGGGTGGTATCTTTCCTGTAGAAATTGGTCTGAAATCGATGGGAGGATGGAACCATTCTATGACATTAAATATGCAACCTCTGTAGACGGAATTTCTTGGAAACCTGAGGGAATTACATGCATCAAATTGAGAAGGGGAGAAGGGGGTCTTTCACAGGCATCCGTTAAGAAAATTGGAGGTGTTTATCACATGTGGTTTTCTTACAGGATGGAAAGCGACTTCAGACAAAACCCAGATCGTACTTACAAAATTGGATATGCCCAATCAACAGATGGAAAAGTATGGGAGAGATATGAGCAACCAGAACTGTTTCCTACGGGCAATCAAGAAGAATGGGATGGAGTTATGACCGCATACCCATATGTTGTTCAATGGAAGGAGGAACTTTTGATGTTCTACAATGGCAATGGATTTGGAGAGACCGGAATTGGCATAGCATCTACTTCTGTAGACTCAGTTATTCAAAGAATATGAGAAATGGAACTTACCACCCTATGGGCATCTTCGGGTGACATTAATGGAGACAACGGCAAACACAGCACCCTTTTGGAAAAACTCTCTGAAACTGGACAATTTGCTTGAATAAAACCCTCGATCATGTTTACTGAAGGATGGAAATATCTTCGAGGATATATATCTCTCTGATTTAGTAATTCGACACATTCCTCTAACTTCTCTTCGTCATTGAAGATTATTGGGAAATAAATGTGATTATTTGAGAATTCCTTAGAGGAGAAATTTCCAAATTTCACTAGCTCGGAATTCCCAAGACAATTTTCATAAATTTCACATATTTCCTTTCTTATTGACATGATTTCTTGTAGGTTGTCCAATACGCACAATCCTATTGCTGCATGAATCTCAGTCATCTTAGCATTAGTTCCTTGGGCAGGCTCGATATCGGATTCTCCAAAACCGAAAAACCTCAGAGCCCTCAATCTATCTGCCAGATCTGCATTTTCTGTAATGCATGCTCCACCTTCTGCTGTGTGGATTAGTTTCGTTGCATGAAAACTAGTTGCAGAAATATCACCAAAAGATAAGCAACTTTTTCCTTCGATCTTCGTACATGCTGCATGAGCAGCATCGTAAACCACTGGAATCCCATATTTATCCGATATTCTACTAAATTCTTTGAAATTCGGAGGATTTCCATAGACATTAATTGGGAGGATACACCCAGTTTCTTCATTTATCAATTCCTCTACCTTTTCGGGATCCAAACAGAGATTGTCCGAAGAAATATCGGCAAAGACAGGTTTCAGATTCTCCCAAACAATTGCTGTGGCCGTTGCCTTCCATGTGAAAGGCGAGGTGATTACATTTCCGCTAGCTCCAAGTGCACGAAGAGCGAGTTGGATAGCCAAGGTTCCATTTGCAACAACAATGACATTCCCGACTCCCCATAATTGTGCCAATCTCTCTTCAAATTCTCTCACAAGCGGACCATTGTGAGTCAACCACCCGGTATCCCAGGTTTCCTGTAATTTATTTCCCAATTCATTCCAATCGGGAAGCCAAGGCCTGCTTACATTCAACCCCATATTACCTCTAATTGAGGCATCTATTTGTATTATGCTACGCTGCAATGACCATGCCCGCACAGACATCCGTAGTTGTCCCGGTCTTCAATTCAAATGCAACAATTGTAGAGTTAGTAGAAGGTATTTCATCCATTTCCTCATCAAATACATTGGGCGAAATAGAACTAATTTTGGTTAATGACGGGAGTTCAGACAATGTTTCCCAAATAATCCAAGATCAAATAATTTCAAATAATTATGATTTTGATATCCATTTTATTGAGCTTTCACGAAATTTCGGGCAAAAGGGCGCAATACTTGCAGGATGGAATATCGCTCAAGGAGAATATATCGTGACAATTGACGATGACTTGCAATGGAGTCCGGCCGATATTCCAGAATTGATATCTAGATTTAGCGAAAAAATAGACGTGGTTTATGCGGCTCCAACCAGACAGAAAGGAGTAAATCCATTTAGAAAAATTTCTTCATATCTTGTCGATAAAATGTATCAAAAGATATACTCGTCGAATACGCCACGTTCATCATTTTTCGCAGTCAGAAACTCGATTGCGAGGAAGGTGACAAGGCATGAAAGTCCATTCCTTGGATTGCCAGGGGTAATTTCTTGGTACACTGAGTCAATAGATTCAATCCAGGTTAATAGGTATCCCCGAAAATTTGGATCCAGCGGTCACTCAACTCCCATTCTTTTCAAAGAGGCAATGGATATTTTCATCAACCAATCTATCGCACCTTTGATATCTGCAGTTTGGTTAGGATTCATATTCTCAGCAATAGGGCTTGGTTTGGGCGTATTCTACACAATAACTGCTCTAATCAATGAAACTGAGGTTCCTGGATGGGCCTCTATATTTGTCTCGATTTCTCTTTTCTCATCCGTTATTTTGTTCATCTTGGGTCTAATGTCTGAGTACATCGGTAGGATGCACATCTCAATCGTAGGAAAGCCCCAGTTCAGTATTTCAAAATCGGTTTCGAACATTGACGGTGATACGTTTGCTAAGGAATAGGTTCGAAAAGCTCTTTGGAGAAGGCTCCAGATTCTTGATTGTAGGGGTAATTGGTGTTTTTCTGACTTGGATTTCATATAACGTAATTTACTTAATGATGCCACTTTCTCCACGAGCTACTCTTTCTTGGGCTGCCAATTTCTTGCCCTCAGTCGCTATTGTCCATCATCTACATAGAAGATTCACATTCAGGATTTCCGGCGAAGGATACTTATCAGAATTATTTCGTTCTTACTTTGGTTATGCCGGAGTTGCCGCACTCACAACCGTCATTCATCACCAACTAACTGAGTTTCAGGGCGTAAATCATCAACTTTCTTGGTTCATAAGTACTTCTTGTTCGGTGATTGTGAATTTTATTATTCTCAAAACGTTTGTTTTTAATTCCAGAACAAAGGGAGGTACATCAATTGACATGTAAAAGTGAGTATGAATCTGCTTTTGAAGAATTTAAGAGTTCAAATCGGCATTTTGCCAATGTTGACGAAGTTCGCATTGAGCACTTTTTCGAATGCACTAGGGATTGGAATTTATTCCTTAATTGCTCAGAAGTAAGGGAGTGGTTTACAAAAAAGAGAAATATGTGCGAGATGTCTATTTCCGAAATACCTCTAAACCGATGTCGGAATTGGGAAATTGATCCAAATACTGGAAATATTACTCATGAATCGGGGGAATTCTTCTCCATCCATGGAATTAGGGTAAATATCGACTCAAGAGAGGTTGGAGTTGGGGGTTGGGATCAACCGATTCTCACACAGGTGGGTTTCGATGGCGGAATTCTGGGAATACTGCGTCAGCGCTTCCAAGGAATACCCCA
>MDTG01170403.1_pt1 | contig 17286 bp, 19 predicted proteins | sample 811421 | NCBI WGS metagenome assembly MDTG01 (sample SAMN05326645, study PRJNA326480) | marine metagenome | isolation source: seawater | place: Pacific Ocean: South East | collected 2011
GCTGAAGAAGAAAAAGCTGAAGCAGCACCTGCTGAAGAAGAAAAAGCTGAAGCAGCACCTGCTGAAGAAGAAAAAGCTGAAGCAGCACCTGCTGAAGAAAAAAAAGATTAAATTTTAGAAGTCTTCGATAATTTCATGAATACCCAAAGCTATATTGTTATAGGCAAGATACTATCGACGCATGGAATTAAAGGTTGGGTTGCAATAGAATCTTACTCTTATCCTCAAGAAAACATAAAAAACTATAATACCTTCTTATGTAAGAATGACTCAATGGAAAAAATTCATATAAAAGAGATCAAAAAAATGCCTAAAAAATTAATTATCAATATAGAGAACTATGTGAGTATCTCTCAATCAGAATCTTTACTCGGACAAAATATCTTAGTTAATAAATCTGAAATGCCTGAACTAGAAAGCAATGAATTTTACTGGAGGGACTTAGAGGGGCTTGATGTAGTTACATCAAACAATAAATATCTTGGGAAAGTTGATTTCATTTTTAATAATGGTGCTAATGATGTGCTTGTTCTAGTAGATAATGATCATCATAGTTATGTTGCTTTAGTAAAAGAATATGTGAATATAATACCAAATGAAAAAATTATAATTAATGATGAATATATTTAATATCCTCACAGTATATCCTGAATTTTTTGATTCTTTTAATAATCATGGCTTAATAAAAAAGGGTTTAGCAAATGCTTTAATAGCTATAAACATATATAATCTCCGTGACTACACAGAAGACAAACATAAAAGAGTTGATTTCAAAACATATGGCGGAGGACCAGGCATGGTTTTACAGTATGAACCAGTAAAAAATGCACTTAGAGCTATAAACTCACAAAAATGTTATTTTTTATCCCCGCAGGGAAGTGTACTAACTCAAAAAAAACTTGATGATCTATCTCGGGAGAAAAATATTACTTTTTTATGCGGTAGGTATGAGGGAGTAGACCAAAGGATAATAGATAATCTAGTTGATGAAGAGATTTCTATTGGTAATTATGTCTTATCTGGAGGAGAGCTACCTGCTGCCTGTATTATTGAGGGTATCACTAGGCTAATACCAGGTGTTGCAGATAACATGGAATCTATTAGCAATGATTCTTTCTATAATCATATTTTAGATTATCCACACTATACAAAACCAGAAATAATTGATAATTTAAAAGTCCCAAGCATACTCCTCTCGGGAGACCATAAAGAAATAGAACTCTGGAGAAGAAAACAATCTCTCGGTTTTACAATGACGAAAAGACCAGAATTGTTAAAAAAGGTGAATCTTTCAAAAGAAGATGATAGACTACTTCAAGAATTTATATCAGAGAATAAGGTAAAAAAGTGAGTAAAATAATAGAAAATATCACATCAAAACAAATAAAATCTATGCCATCCTTTTCTCCAGGTGATACCGTAGCAGTTTCTGTAAAAGTAAAAGAAGGAAAAAGAGAAAGGATTCAAATTTTCGAAGGGATTGTAGTATCTATAAAAAATAGATCTATTAGCTCATCATTTACCGTAAGAAAAATTTCATATGGAGAAGGAGTTGAAAGAGTATTCCAAACTCATAGTCCTTTAATTGATAGCGTCAAAGTTAAGAGAAAAGGTTCTGTCAGGAGGGCTAAACTATATTACCTTCGCGAAAGATCTGGTAAATCTGCAAGAATTAAGGAAAAACTTAATTAAAGTTTCAAGTTGAATCAAGTTTTTATAGGAATTGGCAGTAATAAAAATCATCCTTATTTCAGAATATATACTGTACTGAGACAAATAAATCGTCTGAAAGAAACATCTATTGTTAAAAAATCTAGTCTATATGAAACTAAGCCACTCGGTCCAAAGGTACAACCAAACTTTATTAATGCAGTAATTGAAATTAAAACTAAACTTGAACCAAATGATTTGTTATTAGAGTTACAAAATCTAGAAAAGTTACATAATAGAAAAAAAACAAAAAGGTGGGGACCTAGAAGTATTGATTTAGATATACTAATTTATAATAGATTAATTATGAATACAAAAAATTTAATAATACCTCATCCAGGATTAGAATATAGAGACTTTGTAATAATTCCGCTATATGAAATCACAGGATATGGTTATAGTGTACCTAAGTATGGAAAAGTTTCTAATCTTATAAAACAATTATAATGATAAACAATAAGTACATTGCTATTGAGGGTGCTATAGGAGTCGGGAAAACTACACTCGCTAAAACGATCTCCAATACTATGAAATGTGAGACACTTTTTGAGGATTATATAGATAATCCTTTTCTAAAAAAATTTTATGATAAAAATCGTTCAAACTCATTTTCTACGCAATTATATTTCCTCTTAAAACGCATTGAACAATCTGAAAAAATTATTAAAACAGAGAAAATGTTGATATCAGATTTCTACTTTGGTAAGGATGAATTGTTCGCCAAACTTAACTTATCAGAATTAGAATACCAGATGTATCAGGAAATAAAAAATAAACTTAAATTTTCACCACCAATACCGGATCTGATAATATATCTTCAAGCATCCACAGACATACTTATCGAACGAATTAAAAAAAGAGGACTTGATATAGAAAAAAATATACAAAAAAATTATATTGAGTCTGTGAATGATATCTATATGAAACATTTCCATGAGTATACTTCTTCACCTGTCTTAATTATTAATACATCTAATGTAGATATAAATAATGAGGATGATTATAAAATACTAATTAAAGAAATATCATCAAACATCAATGGCAAGAAATATTTTAATCCGACATCTATAGAGTAATGTCAAAACTTGAAAAATTACTAAAGAATTATAAAAAAGGAAAGTCAATTTCATGTATTACAGCTTATGATGCAAGTATATCAAAATTTTTAGACTCTAAAAATATTAGTATAATATTAATTGGTGATTCGCTAGGGCAAGTCATCAAAGGGAACAAAACAACTCATAATGTCACTCTTCAAGAGATAATTTATCATTCCAAATGCGCAATGTCTGGTATCAATAAATCCCTTCTAATGGTTGATCTTCCTAAGAATACTTATAATACAAAAAGGCAAGCTTTATATAATTCACAAAAAGTTTTAGATGAAACCCATGCTGATATCCTCAAATTAGAGGTAAGTAATAATATCGGTATAATTGAATATCTCATTGGTAAGGATATACCGGTTTGTGCACATCTTGGTTTATTGCCGCAAACTGTAAAAAATAAATTAGGATTTAGAAAATATGGCAAAAATCCATCAGAAGCTGCATCTATTATGAACAAGGCAGCCAGTCTTGATTATATGGGTGTTAAAATGATCCTATTGGAATGTGTTGAAAATAAATTATCTAAAAAAATAACTAGTTTAACTAATTGCCCTGTCATTGGAATTGGTTCTGGACCTAATTTAGATGGTCAAGTTGCAGTGATATATGATCTTTTAGGAATTAGTTTTAACAAAATCTCATCTTTTACAAAAGATAATACAAAATACTTTGACAAGATCATTAAGGATTTCATAAAACGAAAATAATGAAGATTATAAAATCAGTTTCAGAAGTAGTGTCATATATTACAGAACAACAAGTCGGCCAAAAGAAAATTTGTTTGATACCAACTATGGGCAACCTTCATGATGGTCATTCAGAGTTGATAAATAGCTCTCCTATTAACTCCCTCAGAGTAGTTACAATATACATAAATCAATTACAATTCGATGATCCTAATGATTATATAAATTATCCAAAAAATACAGAATCAGATTTAGAACTCTGTATAAAAAATAATGTTGACTTAATCTTTATGCCTGATGAAAACTTTATGACTGATCTCAGTGATAACAGGATTATAGATCTGCCAAAATTTACTAAATATATGTGCGGAGCAACAAGAAAAGGGCATTTTTTGGGTGTATATAAAATTGTGAGAGTTCTCTTTGATATGTTTAATCCCCATTATGCCTGTTTCGGAAAAAAAGACTATCAGCAATTATTACTAATTAGATATATTGCAAAAACATATTTTAAAAATCTCAAAATAGTTGAAGTTGATATAATAAGAAATAGAAATAATCTTGCTTTAAGCTCAAGATTATCGAGATTGACGGAACAATCTTTAAAGGATGCAGAGTTAATTTATAAAACATTAACGAAAATAAAAAATAGCATATTGGATGGAGAAAAATTTTCTACAATCAAAAAAAAATCTATAGAAGAATTAAATTATAATGATATTCATGTTGATTATATAGAACTCAGGCTATTAGATACTTTGGAAGAGTGTAAAAATAGTTTAAGTAGATGTGGGATATTTATTGCGTGTTATATTAATGGTATTAGATTGATAGATAATATTGAAATATAGTTATAATCTTTTTTAAAAAATAGTATCATACCAATATGGAAAGAAGGTACCTAAATTCAAAGATACATAAAGCAATAGTGACAGGTTCAAATATAGATTACGAAGGATCATGTGAAATTGATATCGCTCTTTTGAAAGCAGCAAATATACATCCTTTTGAGCAAATTGATATTTATGATATTTCAAATGGCGAGAGACTCTCTACGTATGCGATTCCTGGGAAACCAGATACAGGAATTATCGCTGTAAATGGTGCAGCTTGTCATAAAATTAATATCAATGATGAAATAATTATCTGTACCTATACCATGTTACAAGAGAATGAATATGCAAATCATAACCCAACAATTATTTATGTTGATAAAATGAATAATATTATTGATAAGCCATCAAATAAAAAAATCAATGCTGTCTAACTGTGGATATTCAAGAGCAATTAAATAATTTATTTAATAATTTACAAAATAATGATTCCAAACCTCTTAAGATAATACATCATAAGGGTATTACGATTGATTTAACCAGAAATATAATTGATCAAAATACTTACAAGCAAATGAGAAAATTACTTACTCAGAGTGATTTTACTCAAAAAAGAAAAAAACTATTTACAAATACACTGATTAGCAAAACTGAATCTAAGAAAATATCATTCGTTTCATATAGAAATAGCCCTTCTTTTATAAAAGATATAAATAAAATGTCAAAGTTATATCTTGAAATAAAAAATAATAAAATCAAAGGATGTGATGGTGAACAAATAACTACAGTTGTTCATGTAGGGATTGGGGGTTCAATTCTAGGTCCTAAATTTCTATCAGAGGCTTTAGAGAGTTTTAAAGATAAATATTTCGTTACACATTTCGTTTCAAGCGGAGATCTTGATGAGATAGGTGACCTTCTTAAGATAATTAATATAAAATCGACGCTTTTTATTTTTGTATCAAAGAGTTTTATGAGTGATGAAACTATGAGAATTAAATCATTTATTGATAATTATATTAATAAAAATCTTTCAAGCTATGCTTCACACATCCTTAAACATCAATATGTTGCAGTCACTGCTAATAAAAAACTCTGCAAAAAACATAATTTTAATCCAAAAAATATCTTCAGCTTACTAAAAACAATACCTGGTAGATTCTCGATTGCATCACCAGCAACACTTAGTATCATGTTTGAAATCGGTATCGATTACTACAAAGAATTCATTAATGGAATTAAATCTATGGATAACCACTTTTATCTGACTAAATTTGAAGAAAACTTACCAATCAATTTAGCCTTAATAAATATTTGGAATATTAATTTTTTATCGAAACATGCAAATATAATTGTTCCATATTCCCATAGGCTAAGAAACTTTTCAGATTATGTTCAACAAATCGAGATGGAAAGTAATGGTAAATCCGTAACAGATATGGGCGAAATTACTTTGAATTATACTTCACCTATTGTTTTTGGATTTCCAGGAACAGAATGCCAACATTCATTCTTTCAGGCAGCCCATCAAGGAACGATAGATGTATCATTTGATTTTATTTATATAAGAAATCTTAATACTGATTCAAAGAAATTTCTTGCAGCAAATGTATTTGCCCAAGCAGATCTTTTGTTTAAAGGAAAAAAAACAAAAAAACTATATAAAGACTTAATTGGTAGCTCACCATCAAATCTAATTGGAATTGATAAACTTTCACCTGATAGAGTTGGAAAACTTATAAGCTTGTACGAGCTGAAGGTTTTCGTTGAGGGGATAATATGGCAAATTAATAGTTATGACCAATGGGGTGTTGAGGAGGGAAAAATCTTGGCAAAAAGAAATTTGGCAAAAACTAACTATCCAAAATAGATAAAAAACTTGGTAATACCTCAATTAAATCCTCTACGCTTGCTTTGGTGAGTGTAATATGCCCTAATTTTCTTAAGCTCCTTTCTTCTTTTCCATAATTATGAAAATGGTGATTATCTAAAAGGGACAGCTTCTTTTCATCAGGACATTTAGATAAGATATTAATCATCAGCGATGGTTTAAAATCATCAGATAATTTATTTAGTGTTCCAGTAATAGCCCTGATATGCATTTCAAACTGACTCATTGAACTTCCCTCTATTGACCAATGGCCAGAGTTATGAACGCGTGGCGCCATTTCATTTGCAATTAAATTTCCATCTTTGTTAATAAAAAATTCTATTACCAGAACACCAACGTAATTAAAATGATTGAGCAAATCTCTAGCATACCTCTCTGCAGTAGATTGAAGCTCTTTATTTAAAAAAGGAAATAAACTGTATCTTAAGATTCCGTTTTTATGAAAATTTTCAATTAGAGGATAAAAGAATATTTTATTGTCTTGTTGTCTAACACAAATAAGCGAAACCTCTGTTGAAAAATTCACTATTTCCTCAATAATACATTCATTATTTGACAAAAGATTTTTTATTTTAGAAACATCTTCATTACATTTAAATTGATTTTTTCCGTCGTAACCAAATCTTCTTGATTTGATTAAATAATTTGATCTTCTTCCCTCAGAAAATTTATCTATATCATTAATATTTGTAACAGATCCATACTTTGTAACACCGATATCTAGTTCTTTGAATAAATTCTTTTCTAATAGTCGGTCTTGACACACTGCAAGTGCAGATGATGGAGGATATACATTGATATGACTTTCTAAAAACTCAAGAGAAGAGATATCAACATTTTCAAAGTCAATAGTAGCAACATCATAATTCTTTGCGATATATTCTAATGTTTCATGATCATTAAAGTCAGTTTTGATGTGTTTTGCAAACTTACTTGCAGGAGGATTTGATGATGGATCTATCAGCACGAATTCATGTCCTAATCTTCTAGATTCCTCAATCATCATCATTGCAAGTTGACCAGCACCAAAAATAGCTATTTTCATTAAATTAATTTAACAGTTTTAAGTACACGTTGCGTCTGTTTCTTTCTATATTCAAGAAGTCTCTCACTAATTTCAGGATATTTATTCCCTAAAATTGAAGCTGCTAGTAACCCTGCATTTATAGAACCTGCTTTTCCAATGGCTAAAGTTGCAACAGGTATGCCCGCAGGCATTTGAATAATAGATAACAATGAATCTTTACCCTCTAAGCTCTTAGTTTTTATAGGGACGCCAATTACTGGAAGATGAGTTTTCGCTGCAGTCATACCTGGAAGATGTGCTGAACCTCCTGCTCCTGCAATAATTACTTCGATTCCTCTATCAGATGCACTTTCTGCGTATTCAAAAAGTAAATCAGGTGTCCTATGAGCAGATACTATTTTTTTTTCATGCTTGATTGAAAGTTTTGTAAGTGTTTGCGAGGCATGTTTCATTATTGGCCAATCAGACTTTGATCCCATAATTATGCCTACAAGTATTTGTGACCTTTTCATTTTAAAAAAAGTAATTGTAACAGCTATAGCAACTTCAAAACAATACTTTTATTAAGATTATTATATTTGCTCTCAAAATAATGTATCATTCAGTATATGATTATTGTAACTGGTGGTGCCGGATTCATAGGAACAAATCTTGTTCAAGCTCTAATTAATTGTGATAAAAAAGTTCTAGTCGTAGAAGAGCTAAACAAATACACAAGTAAATTTGATAATATAAAAAATCTCGATATTGTAGATTGTATTGATCATAATAGCTTTTTAAAAGATCTCAATAATGGAAGATATGCGCAAAAAATTGATCATATTTTTCATTTGGGTGCATGTTCAAAGACAACAGAACCAGATAGAGAATATATAATGGATGTCAACTTTGAATATTCGAAAAAATTGTTGACGTATTCTGCAAATAATAATATTGATATGATTTACGCGTCATCTGCCTCTGTTTATGGCGATGGAACTGTGTTTAAAGAGGAATCAATTAATGAATCATTTTTAAATCACTATTCTGAATCTAAGCTTTTATTTGATAATTATGTTAGAGATAATTTAAAAAAAATTAATTCACAAATTGCAGGCATGCGTTATTTTAACGTATACGGCCCCTTTGAACAGCACAAAGAAGTTATGAGTAGTGTTATTTATCATTTTTATCACCAATTTAAAAAATATGGAATATTAAAACTTTTTAAAGGAAGTCATGGTTATTCTGATGGAGAACAGAGAAGAGATTTTGTATACGTGAAGGATACAGTAGATATAAAACTTTGGTTTATGAGAAATAAGAAGTCAGGGATTTTCAATGTTGCTACGGGTATAAGTAGATCGTTTAATGATGTTGCAAACTCTGTAATAAATCACTTCAATTCAGGACATATCGAATATATTGATTTTCCAGAAGGATTAGAGGATCAATATCAAGCTTTTACAGAAGCAGACATGGAGAATCTAAATAAGGTTGGATATCTAGAGAAATCAACCGAACTTGAAATCGGAATTTCATCATACCTAAAATTTTTAGATAAAGCATAAATAATGTTCAGTAAAAAAATACTTATAGTAGCACCCGCATGGATAGGAGATTTAATTATGAGTGCGGCATTTGTAAAAGCAATAAAGACTGATCCTAATAACTCAATAGATATATTAGTAAATTCAAATCTTATCCATATAGCTAAGTTAATTCCTGGGATAAGAAAAGTCATACCCTCTGAGACAGAGCATGGTAAATTATCTTTATCATATCGAATAAAAATTGGTCGAAAGCTCAAACTTGAAAATTATGATGAATGTTATATTTTAACTAACAGTTTGAAATCTGCTTTAATTCCTTTTGTTGCAAGAATCAAAAAAAGAATTAGTTACTTGGGAGAATTTCGTTATGGACTAATAAATGTAATAAAAAAACCAGTTGATAAAAAATTAGGAATGGTTAACAGATACTTAAACTTAATTGATATGAAGCTATCTAGTAAGATAGAGCCAGTTCTTAATATCAATCCAGACAAACAAAAAATCTTTAACAAATTTCAGCTCCATGATAAATATTTAGTTTTTTGTCCTGATGCAGAATATGGATCAGCCAAAAGATGGCCTATAGAAAAATGGGTTGACTTAGCCCTAGAGCTCTCATCACATCATCATATAGTAATCGTTGGACTAGATAATGATATTGGTACTGAATTTGACAATATAGCCTCAGTTAAAATAATAAATTTAATTGGAAAAACAAATTTAGTTGAAGTCATGGAAATAATTGCATGTTCTGAAGGAGTAGTATCAAATGATTCTGGTTTGATGCATGTATCTGCGTCTTTAGATAGGAAAACTATTGCTCTTTATGGGTCGTCATCACCAACGTATACTCCGCCTCTAATTTCAAAGAAAAAAAGAGATATTATTTATAAAGATTTAGATTGTAGTCCTTGCTTCAAAAGAGTTTGCCCTCTAGGTCACAAGAAATGTTTAAATGATATTAAAGTTCAAGAAGTAAAAGATTCAGCAAAAAAGCTATTTCAATAGTTTTTCATATATTTTAGCTGCAACACTTTGTATATCAACTTGTATATTATCATCATAATTACCAGTATCCTCGAAGAATAATTTCTTAGTATTCTCATTTATAGTATCCCACCTAAGTGATGTCGAAGACTTTTTTGATGGATAAAACCCTACCGTTTTGATATTTAAACATCCGGCAACATGAAGTGGCCCAGTCGACCCAGCAATAAATACATCACATTTAGAAATATTTGTAAACATTGATTTTAGATTATTCGTTGGTTCAACAGTTTCAACGTCTAGTAGATTACACATTTTATTTTCTATTACTTTACATTTCTCATAATCATTTTTATCACAATGTAAAACAAATTTATACTTATCATATTTATTTAGTTCATAACATAAATTTATAAAGTCACTAACTGAAAGTGTTTTGGATGAACCTCCCGTAAAGGGATGAATATAAATTATTTTCTTTTTATTTGATTTGTTATGACTCTCTAGAATCACATAAGGTCTAGAATCATCTACTATTTTAAATCCATTATCATTTAGAAAAAATTTTGCTAAGTCATTGTTATATTCAAATTCAGGTTTCTTTGATTGTGATCTTCTCTGCTTAAGGGTTCTATTGTGAAATATCTGAGCTATTTTTGTTGCTGGCGCATATCTCTTGTTTATTTTTGCTCTCCAGAGCTTATAACCTATATCAAAAGTTGAGAACAGACTAACTGTATAATCATAATTATTTTTCTTTAGTGTTTCTTTTAAATTTCCATCATCATATATTGATTCATTAATTTCGGGTGAAATTTTAGAAATATCTGAATATTTCTTATCCACAAGGTAATCTATCTGAATATCTGGAGCTGATGACTTGATTATTTTGAGCGAGGGTAAACCAAGTATTACATCACCTAGACGATCATTTCTGATAACTAAGAGTTTTTTCATATTCACATTACATCAATAAATTTAACATGTTACAAATTATTCTTTGTCTCTTTATTAATAATAAGACTATAATATCGAAACAATCATATGAAAATGAACAAAATTCTTGCTCTATGCTTATCTCCAGATCAAGGAGGTCTGGAGTTATATGTGCTTAAGTTGGTTAACTATTATTATGAAAATGGCCAAAATATCCCCATCGCTTGTTTAAAAGAATCATACATAGCTCAGAATACAAATACTAATTTGATTGAATGTTCATCAGGAGGGCTTTTCAAAAATATAAGTAATTTTTTCTTGATAAGGAAATATATCATCAATAATAATATCAGCATAATTCACGTTAGTTGGGCAAAGGATATATTTTTATCTGTATTATTAAAGCTGTTTACTCCGGGTGATATTAAAGTTGTTTTTTATAGACAAATGAAGATATCTAGGAGCAAAAAAGACTTGTATCACAAGTTTATTTATAAACATATTGACTGTTTTATGGTTATTACTGAAAAACTAAGAAATGAAGCAATAAAATATCTACCAATTAATAAGGACAAGATTCATAAACTAACTTATGGAATAAAAGTACCACCCGGTAACTCCTTAATAGAAAAATCATCGTTCTTCGAGAAGCACAATATGAACCCAAACCTTTTTTCTGTCGCTGTTTTCTCACGAGTTGAGGAGCAGAAAGGCCAGCACTTAGTTATAAATTCTCTTAAAAAAAGTAAACATGATATACAACTTTTTATAATTGGACATACTATGGACAGTGTCTATAAAGATAAGCTTCAGATGTTAGTAAAATCATACGCTTTATCAAGCAGATTAAAATTCCTCGATTTTGTAAAATCTCCAATGTGTTATATGCCATGTTTTGATCTGATAATACTTCCAACCTATGAAGAAACATTTGGATTAATTGTTGTAGAGGCAATGCTTATGAAGGTACCAGTTATAGGTAGCAATGCTGGAGGTGTTCCTGAAATAATAAGAGATGGTGATAATGGTTTTTTATTTGAAACTAAAAATGATAATGATTTGGTAAGAAAAATTGATTACATCATTGAGAATAAACACACAACAGATAAGCTTGCAAATAATGCTTATGAATATGCTAATAATATGTATGATAATGTTAATCATTTTGTTAAATTAGAGAAAATGATGGATTCACTGTAAACTAATGAGAATTACTGGAACTATAATTACTTTAAATGCAGAAAAATACATTCTCAGAGCAATACAAAGCTTAGAAAATATTTGCGATGAAATAATTGTCCTTGACTCAGAGAGTACTGATCTTACTAAAAATATTGCTAAATCTGCAGGAGCGATTGTCCACACACAAACATTTCTTGGAGATGGACTGCAGAAGATAGAAGCTTCAAAATTCTCAAAAAATGAATGGATTTTTAGTTTAGATGCTGATGAGTATTTAAATAATGATCTTATTGAATTTGTTCATAAACTTGATTTGGATAATAGCCACTATGATAGTTACTCATTTCGTAGAAAAAATTATTGTGGTGATGAATGGATCAAAGCTGCTGGGTTTTATCCAGATAATGTAACCAGACTGTATAATAAATCTAGAGTAAACTATGATGCCAGAGCAGATCATGCTGCAGTTGATAGCTCTAATACATTTAGTAGCCATAGCCATATTGTTCATAATACTTACGATTCGATGGAAGAGTGGGTTGATAAAATGAATTTTAGGAGCAGTATGAGTGCTAAGCAATTATTCCTTGAAGGTAAAAAACCATCTAACATAAGGCCAATAACAAGAGGATTATTTGCTTTCTTAAAAAAACTTTTTATAAAAGGCGGGATTCTACAAGGAAAAAACGGATTCAAAGTAGCGATTACAACAATGTTTAATACATATCTTAAATATGTAAAATTGAACGACTTGCATAATCAAAATAATAAATCAGACAAATAAAAAATTATTTGATTTGTCTGTATTTGTTAAGATTTGGTTATGTTTTCATGCACGACTATATCCGTGTTAATGATAAAATCAATTACATAAGTTATGGTTTTCTAATATATTATCTCTTTTGTAATCTTTAAATATTAGGATAGTCTGATTCTTTAATGATAAGATAACTTATGCATAGTATCACTTAAATGATACAATGTAGCTTTTGCATAATCATGAAAAATGAATTTCTTAATCAAATTAATACATACTTGCCTAACGTAGATTATTGTTCATTTAGGTTCGTTAACAAATATACCAATATTTTATCTGTAACAAGAAATGTCCTAGAACCTATAGAAATTGTTGAAGATGAAGGTTTGATGGTCACAGTAATCCATGATGGTGGATATGGCTATGGTGCGACAAGTGATCTTACCAGAGAAGGTATTCTAAAAGCCACCGAAGAAGCTAAAAAATGGGCTAATTTCTCAAAAGGACACCTAATTCATCAGCCAGTGCCTCCCTCTAATATAGTAGATAATGGCAAATATTTTACCAGCGAGAAAGACGGATGGGCTAAAGAATCAAATAAAGATAAGGTTGATTATCTGATGGAGATAAATAAAGCATTAAAGTCAAAACCTGAAATTTCAAACTGGGGAGCTAGTTTTAGATACAATAAGGTTGAGACTCTATTCATAGATACTAATGGAAGTAAATTTCGGCAAAATATTTCATATCTACTTCCTCAGCTTGTTGCTTGCGCAGAATACAAAAAACAAATACAAACCAGAACTTATGGTGGACATGCTCATGCTAGACAAATAGGCTATGATTTTTTAAAAGATACAAACCTTATAAACCATGCTGCATCGATAGCGAATGATGCAATTGAGCTGTCTAAGGCTGAAAATTGTCCAAATAAAAAATGTGATGTTATTCTTGCACCAGATCAAATGATATTACAAATACATGAATCAATTGGACATCCATTAGAGCTAGATAGGATTCTGGGAGATGAAAGAAATTATGCTGGCTCAAGCTTTGTCAATCTTGATATGTTCGGAAGCTATCAATATGGTTCAAAAAAACTCAATGTATCTTTCGATCCTAGTCAGGAGTCTGAATTAGCTACATATAATTTTGATGATGATGGTACTGAGGCAGAAAAAAAATTCTTAATAAAGAATGGGCAGCTAGAAAGACCTATTGGTAGTTATTACTCTGGACAAAGAGCGGATCAAGATTTTGTTGCATGTTCAAGAGCAACAAGTTGGAATAGACCTCCAATAGACAGAATGGGTAATATAAATATGGAACCTGGCGATTCAACATTTGCACAAATGGTTAGTTCTATTGAAGATGGTATTTTATTAGAAACAAATAATTCATGGTCGATTGACGATTATAGAAATAAATTTCAGTTTGGTTGCGAAAAAGGTACCGTAATTAAAAATGGGGAATTAAAAGAGGTTGTGAAAAATTCAAACTATAGAGGAATTACAAAAGAGTTTTGGCATAACTTAGATATGGTCGGTGACGAATCATCTTTTTCTATTCTGGGAACTGCAAACTGCGGCAAGGGAGAACCAAATCAAACGATTTTTGTAGGCCATGCCACACCATCATGTCTTTTTAAAAATATAGATATTTTTGGTGGGGAATCATGAGAGAATACTTCGAAAAAATTACAAAAGAACTTTTTAAAAACATTAGCAATAATGAAATTCTGATAGTAAATTTTGATGCAGAAGAGTCTACCTTTGTAAGATTGAATAAAGCAAAAGTAAGACAAGCTGGTAGTGTTAAACAAATATCAGTCACACTAAGCTTATCAAATAAAGAAAAAAGAAATCTTAAATCTTCCGTGAGGCTCAACGGTAGTTTTGAGAGGGATATTTCTACATTAATCAAGATGTTGAACTACCTTAAAAGAGAATTACCTGATTTACCAAAAGATCCATACATGTTGTATTCAAAAACGGCACACTCTACGAATGTTTCTGATAATGAGGCTCCAGAGGATGACAGAGAAATTCTTGACTATATAATTACATCCGCTAAAGGTCTCGATCTTGTTGGGATATATTCATCAGGATATATCTATACAGGTTTTGCAAACTCTTTTGGACAAATAAATTGGCATTCCAATTTTTCATTTAGCTTTGATTATTCTGTTTATAATAAAAATAACAATGCAATTAAACTCAACTATTCTTCAAAAAAATGGGATAAAGAAAAATATGATTCTATATTAAATGGTGGCCTAAAAAAATTAAATATTCTATCCAATCCTGCTAAATCTATAGGTACAGGGCAATACACAGTGTATCTTGAGCCATCCGCTTTAAATGAGATAATTGATATGATGTCCTGGGGAGGGTTTAGTTATAAATCTAATAGAATTGGAACTAGCCCACTTCACTTATTGAATAAAAAAGAAAAAAGTTTAAATAAATTTATTTCAATAAAAGAAAACATCAAAGATGGCTTGTCTCCAAATTTCAATACTGACGGGTTTATAAAACCGGAATTAATAAATATGATAACTGATGGTGAATTTACTGAATCTCTAACCTCTCCAAGATCATCTATTGAGTACTCTGTTTCACATAATGCATCAAGTTCCTCAGAGTACCCCTGTTCAATTGATATGCAGGAGGGCACAATTGATGATGATCAAATATTGAGTACCATCAATAATGGTATATATATAAGCAATTTATGGTACTTAAATTTCTCAGATCGTAATAATGGTCGCATGACAGGTTTGACAAGATTTGGCTGTTTTCTGATTGAGAATGGAAAGCTTACTTCACCCATTAATACAATGAGATTTGATGATAGCGTTTATAGCATGTTAGGTTCCAACCTAATAGGACTCACATCTAGCAGAGATTTGTTAATTGATTCAGGTACATATGAAGAGAGATCAACAGCTAGCGCAAGACTGCCAGGCGCATTAGTAAATAATTTTAAAATGACATTATGACTATCAAAACTAGATTTGCACCGAGTCCAACTGGATGGCTACATATAGGTGGCGTGCGAACTGCATTATACTCATGGTTATATGCAAAAAAAAATAATGGTAAGTTTTATCTAAGAATAGATGATACTGATACAACAAGAAGTACTGATGAATATAAAAAATCAATAATATCTGCACTTAATCAACTTGGGTTAAAACATGATGATGAAATTATTTATCAATCTAAACGATTTAATCATTATATAAACAAGATTGAAGAGCTTATACAGAATGGTATGGCTTACTATGATAAAGTAGAAATAAATGACAAAACTAAGCAAACCGACCTCAGTATTCAATTTGATAATAGGCTTAACAAGGAAGGTCATGTAGTTAGATTTAAAAATCAAAAAGAAAAAAGTATTATAATTAATGACTGTGTTCATGGTGAAGTAAGTTTTGATCCTAAAAATTTTTTTGATGTAGTCATATTAAGATCAAATGGAGTACCTACTTATAATCTCACATCTGTTGTAGACGATATTGATCTTGGCATTACTCATTTGATAAGAGGCGATGATCACTTAAGTAATTTGCCAGTACAGGTAAATTTATTTGAATCTTTTCAAGCTAATGTCCCGAGTTTTTCACACTTACCAATGATTCATGGTATTGATGGAAAAAGACTATCAAAAAGGCATGGCGCAGTTGATATAAACTCTTTTTTAAATGAAGGATACAGAGTTGATGCAATAATTAATTATTTAGCAAAAACAGGTTGGTCTCATGGCGATCAAGAATTATTTAGCTTATCTGAACTGATTGAGTTGTTTGATCTTGATAGAATTACTAAATCAGCAGCAACCTTCGATCTAGATAAACTTAATTGGTTAAATCAATATTACATCAAAAATGATAGCATCGATAATATTGCAGATGAAATTCTTCCATTCTTGTTATCTTTAGATTTACCTAACAAACCAGAGAAAAATCAATATCTTGAGAACATACTCAGGTTAGGTATTGAAAGAGAGTATTCGATGAAAAATATTGCGAATAGTATAACGTATTTTTATAAAAATGAAATTGATTACAATTTAAAAGAAATTGAAAAATATAGTAAAGATCAAACTGTGAATATTCTAAAGAGTATTATTTCTAAATTATTTATTATTGACTTCAATGACAAATCTTCAATAAGCGCATGTGTTAAAGACACTTGTAAAGAACTTTCGCTTAAGTTTAAAGATGTCGGGCCTTTAATACGATTCGCAACAACCGGTAAACTAAATGCTCCATCGATTGATGATTTATGCTTCTTGTTAGGAAAAAAAAGAGTAATAGAGAGAATATCTAAATTTCTAGAAGTATATAAGTAAATTTATTTAGATATATACCAAATAAAAAATATTATAGGCATTACTATAAATAAGGAAATAAGATACACACGTATCATCGTCCTAAATCGAATTTTTGTTTGCAGATTTTTGTTCAAGTTCTATCCATGATTGTTTATATTATCCAAACACATTATCTCATTTATTTCTATGGTTTATTGGGAAGTTTTTACAATTTATCTCGTCCCCAAGGGGATTCGAACCCCTGTTGCCGCCGTGAAAGGGCAGTGTCCTAGGCCTCTAGACGATGGGGACTTAA
>MDTG01105821.1_pt1 | contig 17284 bp, 18 predicted proteins | sample 811421 | NCBI WGS metagenome assembly MDTG01 (sample SAMN05326645, study PRJNA326480) | marine metagenome | isolation source: seawater | place: Pacific Ocean: South East | collected 2011
GTGCATCATATTGACCAACACAATCATCTTCTTCATCACATATCCCGTCATTATCTTCATCTATATTATTAGGATCGTAAGGACAGGGGTCGTTGTTGTTATCAGCAAGAGGAAATTCAGGTGATCCAGGATAATCACATCCAAATGCTACTTCGGTGTCTTCACCCAGACCGTCACCATCTGAATCTAAATACCAAATAACGGCATTGTTAGGGTTATTTTCTGCATCTGGACAAGGGTCATCATCATTAGTTACAAATTCACTTACTTGATCATCACATGATAATACACTGAAATCTGGATTACCAAGACCATCACCATCACTATCTTGATACCATGTTTGGCCATAATCACATGTATTATCATCAAGAATAGCTGTTTCATCATAATTACATGCTTCTAAATCTGAACAGCCATAAGTTAAAGTATATTCACCTTCAAAGTTAACAGATAATATATTTCCTAAACCATTACAGGTATAAGTACTTTGCCATCCAACCGCATTCATTGTTGCTCCACTTAAATCCATTGGGATAGTTTGATCTCCAATTAATAAAGCCCAGGTGGTAAATTCTTCTCCTACTTGGAATCCATTATCAACACCTGATTCAGATCCAAATGCAGGCACAGATGTTGATGTTCCTGTCCATTCACCAGCACCACCACATACTAGTTCTCCCTCAGCATTCTCATAGAATACTCCTATTGTTGCACCAATAGGTATTTCCCCGTCATTTAGAGAAATATCTAAATTGATAACTTCAGGTGAATTAATTAAGATTGTCATATTACAATCTGTAGGTGTTATCTCCCAATCTAAATTATAACAAGAATCATCATCTATTGTAGCATCTGTATTGTAATTGTATGCATTTTCGTCTGTGCAACCCCAGACACCTTCTAATTCACAATCAAAAGTAGCAGAGCCTAGCATTCCTTGGCCATTGAGTTCATAAGTAGTAGCAAAAGGAAAACCCATAAATGAATCATTCATTAAAGAACTGTTAGTATTGAATGTTTGATTTCCTACCTGCAATAACCATGTGAATTCTTCTCCAGTTTGAAAACCATTATCAAAGCCTGATTCTGCTCCCCAAGCAGCAATTGCTAATTGATCTCCGGTCCACTCTTGATAACCTCCACAGATTAATTCATTATTGTCATTAGTGAAAAACACTCCAATTAGTGACCCATTGGGTGGACTTTCTCCATTTAGTGTAACTACATCAGTTCCCACTTGAATTGTCATATTAGCATCTGTAATTGTATAATCCCAAATAATATTTTCTAGTTCACATAGATTTCCTCCGTATTCACAGTTTTCTACAGCAGATCCAAAAAGAGCAGTATTTTCACATCCTTCATTGAAATTTGATGCACTTGGATCAGTGCAGATGTTCACCAAAGAAGCACATGAGCCATCATCAGAATTTGCACTTGAGTCATAATTTACAGCTTCGGGACAGGTGCAGCCGGGAATTTCACAAGATTCATTAATTATCTCTACATTTTCACAATCAGTAAAATTGTTAGCTAAGGAATTTGAGCATCCATTGTTTACAATGCACGATCCGTCATCTTGAGTAGCTTCCGAGTTATAATTATTTGCTTCTTCGCAAGTACAACCCTCGATGCCACCACTATATTGACAATCAGGGTTGTTGAGTGCTAAGTTTAAGTCACCGGCATAGCAATAATTATCTGCTGCAGGATCTTCACATCCTCCTACTGGAACAAAACAAACGATATCACTAATAATTGAAGAGGAAGTACCATCAATACATGTGCAAGGTTCTAATGCTTCTGCACTAAAATTTATTTCAGATATGACAATCATGTCATTAGCTTCAATTGTGTTGTCCCCCATCACAAATGTCATTTCACCAGCAGGGTAATCAACACCATTTAAATTTAGATAAAACTGACCTATTTCTCCATTAGAAAGTCCATTATCTTCACCACTATCTGTAATCCAGGCAGCGATACTGACATTACCTCCACTCATATAGTTATCATCTAATTCTACAAACCCTGCACAAATAAGATTTCCAGAATCATTCTCATAAAAAACACCGACCAATGCTCCTACTGTTGTGACAACTTCTCCATCTAAAATAACTGAAGATGGGGCTACCAATGCAATGGAAGCATTGCCTGTCCCTGTTGGATTAGGAGTTGTGAAGTCAAGATTTTGTGATTGGCTAAAGAAAATTGATAAGCAAAATGTAGCCAAGATTGTAATTACATATAAATTTTTCATATACTATATTTTATTTCAGAGAAAGTATCGAGCAGTAAATAGATTGGCACTATGTTACTCAAGATACTAAATTTTTTAATAAAAAGCTAATTTTTAACACTACTAAAGTAGCATAAATACTCCTAAAATAAGATTAAATAATGTGAAATTTTATATATTGAAAAAGTAGATTTTTTTTCAGTTATAATTTTTTTTTTTCCACTATCTTAGTATTTATTATGAATAAAACTTTTTTCAAGTCTTTTTTAGCCTCTTTAATTATAACATTTTTTTTTGCTTTAATTTTATTTATTATTCGTGTTTTTATAGATTTAAATTCATCTCAGTATTTTATTGTAATTACTTTGTTTTTTGTTTTTTGTTTTTCTAGTATCTTCATTTACTTTCAATTTATTAACAATTATGAAAATAATGTAGATTCCTTAAGGGATAAGGAGATTCACTTACTTAAATCTTCTGCAAAATATAGACGAGAGTTTTTAGGAAATGTTTCTCATGAATTAAAGACACCAATTTTTAATATTCAAGGCTATATTGAAACTTTGATATCTGGAGCAATTTATGATAAGACTGTTAATAAAAAATATTTAAAAAGAACAAGTAAAAGTGTAGATAGATTAATATATATTATACAAGACTTAGAAACAATTTCTCAGTTAGAATCAGATGAGTTAAGTTTGGAATTAAGTAATTGGAAATTGAAACACTTAATTAATGAAATAATCGATCAATTTGAAATCAAAGCTAGCCAAAAGAATATTAAATTAATTCATGATCAAAAAACTACAGATTTTAGGGTTTCAGCTGACAAAGGGAAGATTGCACAGGTTCTATATAATTTAATTTCTAATTCTATTAAATACGGAAAACAAGGTGGTAATACTAAGATTAGTTGTCATCAATTTGATAATGTCTGTTTAGTTAGTGTTAAAGATAATGGTATCGGTGTCTCAGAAAAAAATAAAAATAGATTATTTGAACGATTTTATAGAGTTGATAAAAGTAGATCTAGAGAGCAAGGTGGAACAGGTTTAGGGCTAGCCATTGTTAAGCATATCATTGAAGCTCATCAACAAAGTATTAGTGTTAAAAGTGCTATTGGACGGGGCACAGAATTCACCTTCTCTCTAAAGTGTGTTAAATAATTGATATTTATCATTATTTCATATTGTCATTTATTTGATTTTAATACTTTTGTTATGTTATAATTTGAAACATTTTTAGTTATGAGGTTATTCTTACTATTTATTCCATTATTTATTTTTTCATGTAAACAAAAAACAGATTTAGCAACGAATATACCATCCACAGTTGTTAGTCAAAAAGTGTTTTTTAAAAACATAAATGAAGGTGACACACTGATCAGTCCATTTATTGTTGAGATGGGTGTTATAGGCATGGAAATAAAACCAGCAGGTGCATTAGAAGCTGGCACAGGTCATCATCATATCATAATAGATAAAGGATTTATGGATTATGGTCAGATTATACCTATGGATAAACAACATTTACACTATGGTAAAGGAGATACCATTGTAGAAATAAGTCTCCCTGCGGGTAGGCATATGTTAACTTTGCAGTTTGCAAATGGTATGCATATGTCTTATGGTGAGCAATTCAGTAAATCAATTAATATATATATAAAATAATTTAATGTTATGAAACAATTTACTTTTTTATTTTTTTGCATGATAATTTCCTCTTACCCTTTAAGAAGTCAAGTTTTTATTTCGGAGTATTCGGAAGGAAGCTCATATAATAAATACCTTGAAATATATAATTACTCAAGTGAAACTGTTAATTTATATCCTCAATTTGTTCTAGCTAGCTGTACTAATGGCTGTGTTGATGGTAATAATTTTTTTATTAATGAATTTCCGGAAGATGCTGTAATTCTTCCAGGTGATGTTTATGTGGTGGCTGCTACACAAGCAGATCAAGCAATCTTAAATGAGTCAGATTATACATTTCAATATTGTTGTGGTAATGGTGATGATGCATATGCATTGATGTTAAGTGGTGCAACTGGTGATGTTTTTGATTCTAGCAATGCTCTTGATATTGTTGGTAGTGAACAGTCTTGGCAAGAAGGAATTGGTTGGGATGTTGCAGGAATAGAAGAAGCAACAAAAAACCATACTTTAGTTAGAAAAAGTTCTGTAGCTACAAATAATGCTGGAAATTGGACTATGTCAGCAGGAACAAACAGTAGTGATTCTGAATGGATAGTATTAGATATTGATGATTGGAGTAATTTAGGTTTTCATGATTATGACAATAATAATTCTAATGATATTTTTGGATGTATCTGTGAAGAAGCTAATAATTATGACCCAACTGCAACCCAAGATGATGGATCATGTGTTGTGGATTTAGGTTGTTCAGATGATCTAGCATTAAATTATTCAGGTGACTTATGTCTTGCGGTGTCCATCTTTATTAATGAAGATTGTCAGTATGAAACAGTTGATATATCTGGTTGTTATGATGATGAATCAATCGCATGTAATGGGTTTGATTTTGATTATATGATTACCTCTGTTAATATGACTTTAGCTATAGTTGATATTTCTAATTTAATTTTAGGAGATATAATAGGTGTTTTTTATCTTGATCAAGATGGTTTAATTAATTGTGGGGGTTCTATTGGTTTTGAGGGTGATCCAGTTGCCTTAGCTGCTTGGGGTGATGATTCATCCACTATATTAACAGATGGTTTCCAAACAAACAGCCAATTTATCTTTTTTGTTCTTAGAGATGGTATAGTTTATGAGACGACAACAGTATTAAATAACTTAAGTCCTTTTAGTAACACATGGGTTGCTAATGGATTTGGACAAATTACGAGTCTGTCTTTAGCTAATGAATTTTTACAAGATTGTATTTTTCCTCCTTTAGGTTATGACTGTAATGGGAATATTTTAGATGTTGAAGAAAATGTATTTCGGGGAAAAGAAATTATTAAATCGATAGATTTTTTAGGTAGAAGTGTAAATAAGGAAAATGTAAATAAATTTAAAATCAGTATTTTTAATGATGGTACATTTGAAAAAAGCTATAATCTAAACCATTAGATTACATCCTCTTTCACTAGCATTTTGAGCTCTCCCGACTATGTTAAAACCATTATTAGTTAAATAGCCAAAATCGTTTGTTGCAATAAATGCACAGGTGTGAATATTTGCTAAATCAATAATATTGATACACCCTCTTTTATTTTTTTTTTCAATTTTAATGGGATTTATTTTATCTCTAATGATAATTTTTTTCCAAGGTGGAGTTTCAAATTCATCTTTTATAAAATAAGATTGAGATAAAAGCTCGGCCATACCATATTCCGAATAAATAGAGTCAATATTAAAAAGTAATTTTAATTTAAGATGTAATTCCTCTTGTAGAAGATGTTTGTTGTTTTTTTTCGTTCCACCAGTTTGAATTACAATTCCACCTTCGAGTGATGGCTTATGTTTTTCCGCAAAATTTAAAATTTCAAAACTTAAACCAAATAGAATGAATTTCCTTTTTTCTATTTGACATTTACTTATTTTTTTTAATAATTCATCTTCTTTATTAAGATAAAATCCGCTTAAATTGTTTCCACTTTTTTTAATTAATTCATTAGACATAAATGATAATGATGAATTGGGATAATTTTTATAATCAGGGGTAAGGCAAAAAAAAATAAATTCATTAGGACTTCCAAAAAATATTTGAAAGTTATTTAAAATTGATTGCCGATAGATATTTAAATCTACAATATAGTGCTTGCTTTGTATGTTATTAGTGGTACCACTACTTAAAAAAATAGTTTCGTGTTTTTTATCCCTTAAAATAATTTTATGACTTTTAAAGAATTCTATAGGTAAAAATGGTATTTGTGTGTATTCTTTAATATTCTCAATATTATAATTAAGAAGGTGTATATATTTACTATAAACGGGATTATTTTTATATTGATGTGTAAATAATTTTAATGCTAATTCATTGAATTGATTTTCTGTCTGTATTTGAAAAATATTTTTGAGATAATTTAGGTTCATAATATTATTATGACCAATATAATTAAAATGTTAAAAATATATATGCCCCTGTATTAGAAAGTGGTGAAATAAGTATACAATTAGTAATTTAAAGATTATTAACATATAAGATTGCGAGTTTCGGAAAAGAATATTTAATAAAGTGTGAAAATATATGTCAAGAACAAAGCTAAAAAAATTCGAATTATTAAAAAAAATGGATCATGTCATTCAACCCAATAGACAAGAACTTTTATCAGATGATTTTTCTTTAAAAGGCTTTTGGTATAAGAAATTTAAAAATAATAATCCAATTATTCTTGAGCTTGGTTGTGGTAAAGGGGAATATACTGTGAATTTAGCTAAAATGAATCCACAATATAATTATATCGGTATTGATATTAAAGGGTCAAGAATTTACTCTGGAGCAGATATTGTTCATCAGGAAGGTTTGAAAAATGTACTATTTATAAGAACTCAAATTGAGTATTTGTTATATATTTTTGATGTAAACGAAATACATGAAATATGGATCACCTTTCCAGATCCTCAAATTAAATTTAATAGGAGAAAAAAGAGACTTACTCATCCTAATATGCTTGAGAAATATAAGTTAATCTTAAAAGATGAAGGTGTGGTGAATTTAAAAACAGATAGTTTATTTCTGCATGGATATACTTTAGGTCTTTTGCAAAATGGACCATATGAAATTATTTCTACTTATCATGATATATATAATAATTATCATGATGATGATAGACTTAAAATTAAAACATATTATGAAAATAAATTTTTAAATAACAATCAGCCCATTACTTTTCTTTCATTTTCTTTTATTCGCTAAGTTTATTATCTTTCAAATAGCAAATTTTAATTATGTTAATAACAGATCATAATTTACGTAATATTTTAAAATCTATCTCAATAGAGGGAGGACATCATTTAGGACATCCAAGTATTTTAAAAGATTTAATTATAAATAATAATAATATCTCTCTTAAATTTTCTATTTCTAATCCGTCTCTTCAATTTAAGAATAAACTTAAGAGTCAAGTAAATGAGATTATATTAACTCAATTTTCACAAGCAATCTTGAGTATTGAGTTTATAATTGAAAAGACGATAAAAAATATTATAGCAATTGCTTCTGGAAAAGGTGGTGTTGGTAAATCTACAATTTCTTCTAATTTAGCAATAGCTTTAAAAAATCAGGGTTATAAAGTGGGGGTAATTGATGCTGATATTTATGGTCCATCTATTCCACTTATGTTTGATGCAGAGAATGAGAAGCCAAAGCAAGTAGAGCAGGGTGGTAAGTATTTTATGAGTCCGATTGAGAGTTATGGTATTAAGATTATGTCAATTGGATTTTTTGCTCGTCAAGGTGATGCTATGGTTTGGAGAGGTCCAATGGCTACAAAAGCTTTAAAAGAAATAATAAATAATACAGCTTGGGGAGATTTAGATTATTTATTAATAGATTTACCACCTGGTACTGGAGATATTCATTTAAGTATTGTACAAACATTATCAATAACAGGATCCATTATTATTACTACTCCACAGCCAGTATCTATAATTGATGCTAGAAAAGCTATTAATATGTTTAAAAATGATACAATAAGAGTTCCGATTATTGGTGTAGTAGAAAATATGTCGTGGTTAGTGATTGATAATAAAAAGCATTATATTTTTGGTAAAGATGGAGGAAAAAATTTAGCAGAAGCTGAAAATGTCAATCTTCTATTAGAAATACCTTTAGATCAAACAATTAGAGAGGCAGGTGATGTTGGTAGACCAGCTGCAATGCAAAAAAGTGATTTAATGGACATGTTTAGTGAATTAGCTCAAAAGGTAGTTAATTCAATTGAAAAAAGAAATAATATTCTTCCACCAACAAAAAAAGTTGAAATCACACATAATAGAGGCTGTAATTAATTATTTTTGTGTATGAATCAAGATAATTTAATCAATCGTGTTAATAAAGGATTAGAAGATGTAAGACCATATCTCGCTTCAGATGGCGGTGATATATCATTGGTGAAAATAACTTCAGATTTGATTGTGTTTGTTCGCTTTGAAGGTGCATGTAAATCTTGTGATGTCAATCAGATGACTTTAAAGCTAGGAGTTGAAGAAGCTGTTAAAAAGCATGCTCCAGAAATTAAAAGTATTGAAACAATTGATTAGTATATGATAACTTCAGATATTATAATTATTGGTGCAGGTCCTTGTGGGCTTTTTTCTGTATTTGAAGCAGGTTTGTTAAATATGAAGTGTCATTTGATTGATTATTTGCCTCAAGTAGGTGGTCAGTGTTCAGAGATTTATCCTAAAAAACCAATTTATGATATTCCAGGATTTCCTGAGATTTTAGCAGGAGATTTAATTGATAATTTAATGCATCAAATAGCACCTTTTAAACCAGGGTTTACTTTAGGGGAAAGGGTGGAGGTAATTGAAAAAATGGAAAATAGTTCTTTTTGTGTAACAACAAATCGAGGAACAAAACATATGTCAAAAGTTGTCGTAATTGCAGGAGGTTTAGGTTGTTTTGAGCCAAGAAAACCTAATATTGATAAATTATCTTCTTTTGAAGATAAAGGTATTGATTATATTATTAAGGATCCTTTAAAATATAAGGATAAAAAAGTTATTATTTCTGGGGGAGGAGATTCTGCTTTAGATTGGACAATTCATTTGGCAAAAAACATATGTTCAGCAGTTACACTTGTTCATAGAAGAAGTTCATTTAGAGGACATTTAGATTCTGTAGAGCAAATTAATAAAATGAGTCAAGCAGGTTTAATTGATTTAGTTACTAATGCAGAAGTTGTTGAATTAATTGGAGATAAATCTATAGATTCTGTTCGGATTAAAACAGAAAATCAAATTTTTCAAAAAGAAATTGATTACTGGATACCTTTATTTGGACTTACTCCAAAGCTTGGGCCAATTGCTAATTGGGGATTAAATTTAGATAAAAATGCTATTGTAGTCAATCCACATGATTATAGTACTAATATTGATGGTATCTTTGCAATTGGAGATATTAATACATACCCAGGCAAATTAAAGTTAATATTAAGTGGTTTTCATGAAGCTGCATTAATGTCACATTCAGCTTTTAAATATGTCTTCCCAGATGGAAAAAAATCATTTAAATACACAACGGTATTAGGAGGTATAGAAGGTTTTTAATATGGATTTAATTAAAATTCATATTATTAATAACCATAATAAAAAGCATACTATAGAAGCGGACTGTAACTCTGATTTTAGTTTGATGGATATAGTAAAGGAAGCTGGATTTAATATGGGTAATTGTGGGGGAATGGCTTTATGTGCATCGTGTCATTGTATTATAGGAAGTAGTCATAGTTTAAATCAAAAATCTTCAGAAGAAGAAGATATGTTAGATCAATTACATGATTCAACTTTTAAAAGCAGGCTTCTTTGTCAAATACCTGTGAAAAAAGAATACGATGGTATTATTTTGAAAGTCATGAATGATTAATCTCGTAATTCTAGAGGTATTTTACAAATAGGTATAGGTTGTATTTTGTGCTGGTTTTTAGTATTTAATTTCTGATAAATCTCTTGTATAATTTTCTCTCTATTTGTCAATGGTCTATTATTTTTAAAATTCATAGCCCACTCTAACTCTTTGTATGTTGCTCCAATTTGGTTTTCATCTGTTCTGTTATCTTCCCATAAGCCATCAGTAGGATCAGCATTTATTATGTGCTTGTCTATTCCACAGAATATTGCTAATTTTTTTACTTCAGATTTATTTAAGTCAGCTATTGGACTAATATCTACACCCCCATCTCCATATTTTGTAAAAAATCCAATTCCAAAATCTTCAACTTTGTTTCCTGTACCTACTACAATTCCATTTTTTTGAGTAGCTATTTGGTATAGAGTTAACATACGGATGCGAGCTCTGGAATTAGCGAAGCCCAATTTAGAGTGATATTTTTCTGGGATAGTTTTTTTAAATTTTTCAAAAAAATCTGTTAGGTCAATAGTCAATAATTCAGTATTTGGATATTTATTTTGAAGCCACTTAGCATGTTTTTGAGCATTTTTTAATTGTTGTATATTCTGGTGAATAGGCATAGATACTATGGTAGTTTCTATTTCAGTTTTTGCACACAATGTTGATGTTAATGCAGAGTCAATTCCTCCTGATACACCTATAATAAAGTTTTCAATATTATTTTTATTAGCATATTTTATTAAAAAATTAACAATAAAATTTTGTATTTTTTCTAATTGCATTTTTAGTGTGTTTAAAATAAAAATCCAAACCTTAGTCCAATTTGATGAAACAATGCATCAATATTTGTTCCGCTTATTGCATCTGTAATGCCATTATTAAAAAATAAACTTGCTTCAGCTGATGTTGCTCCTCCTAATGAGTACTCAGCACCTATAAATATAGATATGTCAATAACTGGAAATGCGGTTGTTTTATTTTGATTATTGGATTCTTTAGTCATAAAATTTAAAGAAGGACCAATTCTTGCAAAATAAAATATTCTTCCAATTTCTCTTGATCTCATTTTAATAAATGCAGGGATTGTTAGGTATTGGACTTTATAGTTACTAGTTACACTATTTTGGTTTGCTTCATTATTTGTGATAGTTGTAAGACCACCTCCTTTATGTGATATAGCAAATCCAGATTCTATATAGTGGTTTTCGCTTAATGGTATTTCAAATGCATAGCCATATATTATTCCTGGATTATTACTTGTCTCTAATAATGTTTCATCAGCTCCAATAAAATTAATAGCAGGACTTATATAGAGGCCCATGCGGCTATTTTTGATATTTTCATTGAAGTTTTGAGATGAAGAAAATGAAAATAAGACAAAAAATAAATAAAGAAAATTCAACTTTTTCATACTTTTATAAATCTTAAAATTGCAAATTAAATATACTGAATAAAAAAAAGAATGAAAAAATCAATTTTATTATTTTTTGGTATTATTGTTATTATAGGATTAATAAAATTAATTTTTCCTAACACACAATTCCTAGTTGAGGAGTGTGATGTGCCAATTTATAGGTTTGAACAAGATTTTTTTAATATAAAAAAAGATTCTTTTGACATCGAATTTGTTGCATTAAAAAATAAATATCCAAATTTTTTTATTGATACTACAAATCATTTTAATCAGGCAATATTTTTAGACGATACCCTGCGGAGTGTTTTAGATTCAGTTAATTTGTTATATGGTGAAAAAATACCATGTTTAACTCAAATTCAAGAGGGTTTTTGTAATTATAAATTATACTTCCCATATGATACAGTTTCACTTTATACTTTTATTGACAAAGCATTTGATTATAGGACACCGGTAGTGTATTCTAATAATAAATTATTTATTTCTCTACATCTTTTTTTAGGACAGAATCATTCATTTTATAGTTTTTTGCCTGATTATATTAAATTTGCTCATGATACTACTTTTTTACCCTCTTCATGTTTTATTACATTGGCAGGAAAGCATATTCCTTATCCTGAGTCAGATAATTTTCTGGATGTAATTATGTATTATTCTAAATCATATTTTTTTGCTCACACAATGTTACCAGACATGTCTGAAGATCAATTATTCAAATGTTCAGAGGAAAAAATGAGTTGGTGTTACACTAATGAGGCGGCGATTTGGAAGTATATGATCGAAAAAGATTATTTATTTTCTAGTTCTTTAGAGTTGGTTGATAAATTCGTCAACTTAGCACCTTTTTCTCAATTTGGATTCGCAGGTGATATAAATTCTCCTGGTAGTGTGGGTGTTTGGTTGGGACTCCAAATTTGGAAATCATATGTTAAGACGAATAATGTTTCTTTGATAGATGTTTTAGAAGAGGATGACTATAAAAAAGTATTAAATAATTCTGGATATAAACCCTAAATAATATGAAAAAAAAAATAACTAATGCAGAAATAAATTTTAAAGTTAGTTTAGATGTAAATAATGTTCCGGAGAATATTGTATGGAATGCTACTGATAGTGATATAAAAAATAATGAAGCGAAAGCTGTTTTAATATCTATATGGGATGGTGTTAAAAAGTCTTCTCTTAAAATTGATTTATGGACTAAAGATATGATGGCAGAGGAAATGCAGTTTTTTGTATTTCAAATTTTAGATGCATTAGGTGATACATATAAGCGGTCAGTTGGAGATGAGAAAATAGCAAGTGAGATTAAAGATTTTGCTAAAAAAATTGGAAAGAAATCAAATGTTTTGAAATAGAATATTTAGCTCATTAATTTTTTCTAGTATTTCTATTTTTCCATTTTTTTTATTTGAAGATGTGATGATTGTTTCAGGTATTCTGCTCCAATTTTGTTCTTTCATTGTATTATTATAATTTTCGATTTGTTTTTGTATTTTTTGTTTGTTTATACAGTCACATTTTGTAAATATTCTTATAAAATAAATATTATTTTGCACCATCCATTGCATCCATTCTAAATCAATTTTTTGTGCTTTAATACGGATATCTATGAGCATAAATACAGCAGCTAGCTGAATTCCTCTTTTGGTTAGATAGTTTTTTGTCATCATCAATATTTCATAACGTTTTTTTTTTGACAATTGAGCATATCCGTATCCAGGTAGGTCAACCAGTGACCAATCGTTGTTGATAATTATATGATTGATTAATTGTGTTTTTCCAGGCTTTGATGAAGTGTATGCAATTTTTGTATTTAAGATCATGTTGATTAATGAAGATTTTCCCACATTTGATCTACCTATAAATGCATATTCTGGTTTTTTATCTTTTGGACAATTAATCACAGAAGAATTACTTAAAAAGTTGGTAATTAAAGTTTTCATATTTAATTTATCCTTTCAACCATTTTACAAGTATATTATTGAATTCAACAGGTGTTTCTATCATTGGTGCATGCCCACAATGATCTATCCAAAATAATTCAGAATTATTGATTGAACGATGGAATTCACGGCCAACTTCTGGTGGGGTAACCTTATCATTTTTACCCCAAATAATACATGTTTTTTGTTTTATATATGGTAAATCATCTTTCATATTATGCCTCATTGCTGATTTGGCCATCATTAAAACTCGAATAACTTTTTCTCGTTTATTGACAATGTCAAAAACTTCGTCGACTAATTTCTTAGTTGCTTTTTCTGGATTATAAAAAACTTCTTCAGTCTTTTTTTTAATGTAATTATAGTCACCTCTTTTTGGAAATGTGCCACCTAATGTGTTTTCATATAGACCTGAACTTCCAGAAAGAATTAGTCTTTTTACATTTTTTGGGTGTTTTAGTGCTAAAATTAATCCAATATGTCCACCTAATGAGTTTCCTAATATAGAGTATTCCTCTATACCTCTATCTATAGTAAAATTCTCAATAAATTTAACTAATTCATTTACATTAGTTTTTAGAACTGGCATTTCATATAATGGTAGGAGAGGTAGAATCACTCTGTATCCATATTTGGGTAATCGTTTGATAGTATCTTCAAAATTACTTACTGCACCCATGAGCCCATGAAGTAAAATAATAATTTCTCCGGAACCTTTATCAATATAATTATATTTTTCAGGCATAATGATTGTCTAAAAATTGACCATAAATATATGTTTTAATATTAAAGTTAGAGCTAAAAGTATTATAGTTATTAACATAACTTGGTTCAAAATGTTAATATAATGTTCATTTCTTGTTTATAAAAATAAGTGGTATAAAGTGGTATAAAGTGGTATGAAATAAGTAATTTTATAACATATAATTCAAATTTGTGGTAAAGATGAGTATGCATTTGATAGGAGTTTATGAGTGTAAAATAGATGCTAAATCTAGGTTAATGTTTCCAAAAGCATTTAAGCATCAACTTGCCTCATTTTTAAATGCACCATTTATTTTAAAAAGAAGTGTGTTTCATAATTGTTTAGAGTTATTCCCAATGCATGAGTGGGATAAAGTAGTTTCAGATATAAATAAATTGAATCGTTTTGTAAAAAAAAATAATGATTTTATTAGAATGTTTACAGCAGGGGTAAAAGTGGTTCAGTTAGATTTAACTGGAAGATTATTGATACCGAAAGATTTGCAATCATATGCATCAATCAAGAAAGAAATAGTATTGTCTAGTTCAGCCAATATGATTGAGGTTTGGGCTAAGGATGCATATGAAACAGTGATAAATAATGATACTGTTGATTTTGCGACACTAGCAGAAGAAGTAATGGGGATACAAAAAACAGATGATGAATGAGTTTCATAAATCTGTTTTGTTACAAGATTCAGTAGATGGGCTGAATATAAATCCACAAGGTATTTATGTAGATGTAACATTTGGTGGAGGAGGGCACTCTAAGGAGATTATTAAAAATTTAAATACAGGTAAATTAATAGCCTTTGATCAAGATAAAGAAGCGATTAAAAATGAAATTATTGATAAAAATAAATTTATGATTTTTAATAAAAACTTTAAATATTTAAAGAAAGAGTTAAGCTCAATCAATATATCAGCGATTGATGGTTTAATTGCTGATCTTGGTGTTTCAGCTTATCATTTTACAAATAATAAAAGAGGATTTTCATTAAAGTATGATGCTAATCTAGATATGAGAATGGATCAAAATTTAGGAAAGACAGCATATGACATAATAAATAAATATAATCACAATAATTTAGCAAGAATTTTCAAAGAGCATGCAGACTTTAAAAATCCAAATTTTATTGTTGATGCAATAATTGATTTTAGGAATAAAAAAACAATTCAAACTACTTTTGATTTAAAAAAAGTATTTCATAATAATAGTTTTGGTAATAAGGATAATAAATTTTTTGCTAGGATTTTTCAAGCAATTCGGATAGAGTTAAATGATGAAATCAATGTTTTAAAAGACTTATTAAATCAATCTTTAGATCTCTTAAAGCCTTCAGGTAGACTAGTTGTTATATCATATCATTCAGTAGAGGATAAAATAGTAAAAAGTTTCATGAAATATGGTAATTTTTCAAGTTCCCCAGAAAAAGATTTTTTCGGTAATATTTTTTCTCCTTTTAAGCTTATTACTAAAAAACCTATAACACCCTCTATAATTGAAATAAATCAGAATAATAAATCTAGAAGTGCAAAATTAAGAATTTGTGAAAAAATATAATTTATATGGAATTCAGTAAATTAATTAATACTAAAAAATTGAAGAATAATGATCTTTTTAGAGATTTATTTGATGTTCGATCTTTTGTAATTTTATTTACAATCTTCTCTATTATCAGTATTTCATGTGCGGATTTAGTATACAATAAAACATCTCAAATAGAATCCTTAAATAAGGAGTTGCAAAACTTAAAATCAGAATATGTTGCTACAAAAACAATTTTAATGATGAAAAGTAAGAAATCTCATTTAATTGATAAAGCGGAAAAGTATGGATTATTTGAATCTAAGAAACCAGTAAAAATTATTTATTTAAAAAATGAGTATTAAAAATCCATTTAGATTGACATTTATTTCAGTATTTGTGTTATTGTTTGCTCTTGCAATAATTTTTCAGATTATTACTATTATAAGATCTAGTGAATATTCTCAACAACAGGAAATTGTTCAGCTAATTGTTCCGGCTAATAGGGGTAATATATACTCATATGATAATAAATTATTAGCTGTTACCGCTTCTACATATGATGTTCGTTTTGATGGATTATATGCTAAAGAAACTGTTAAAAAATCAGATTTAGAAATGTTGTCAGTGCAATGTTCCGAAATTTTCAGAGATAAATCAGCAACAGATTATTTATCAATTTTAAAAAAAGCTATAAAGAAAAATAATAGATATGCTTTAATTAAAAGAAATGTAATTTTTAATGAAGTAAAAAAATTAAAGGAGTCTAAGTATTTTAGAAATGCTTTACAAGGGGGGTTAATTATTAAAACAAATTTATCCAGAGAAAAGCCTAATGGTAATTCAGCTGCTAGAACAATAGGTGACTTATATAAAAATAAGGCACCAAAATATGGATTAGAATATAGTTATAATTCTGAATTAATGGGACAAGATGGTAGATCTAGTTTCCTTAAAAAACCTGGTGCTGGAAAAATAAAAATAAAAGATGATATTAATCTTGATGCAAGAGACGGTAAAGATTTAATTACAACACTTGATTTAGAATTACAAGATGTTGTTGAACAAGCATTATTAAGACAATTAGAAATATTTCAAGCTGATTTTGGTACAGCAATATTAATGGAAGTCTCCACAGGAAAAATTAAATCAATTAGTAATCTAAAAAAAATTCAAAATAATAAATATGCAGAAATATTAAATTTTGGTGTTAGTCTTCAAGTTGAACCTGGATCTACAATTAAGTTGGCATCCCTAATGGCATATTTAGAAGATTCAGATGGAAGTATTGAAGATACAATTGACTGTAAGAATGGTCAATATCAATTCAGAGGTTCTCCTATATCTACCAGGGACAGTAAGCGACTGGGTGTTGTTTCTTTAAAAGAAGCATTTGCACATTCCTCTAATATAGGCATAGGGAGACTAATTAAAGAATATTATGAAGATAGTCCAGAAAAATTTATTGAAAGATTATATAGTTTTGGATTAGGGACAAAATCAAATATCGATTTAAGTGGAGCACCTGAACCAATTATCCCAACTCCAATTGATAGAAATTGGTCAGGAATTTCTTTGCCATGGATGTCATTTGGTTATGGTATTAATTTAACAGCTTTAGATATATTAACATTTTATAATGCAGTTGCTAATAATGGTAATCTAATTTACCCATATCTTGGTTCGTCTTTTAGAGAGGGTAGTAATTTAATTCCAATAAATAGGGATGTTATATCACATACAATTTGTTCAAATTCAACAATAGAAAAAGTTAAAATTTTATTAAAAGAGGTAGTTCAAATAGGAACAGGGAAACAATTACTTGATCTGCCATTTTCTGTTTCTGGAAAAACGGGAACTACTGTTAAAAA
>MDTG01163656.1_pt1 | contig 17284 bp, 16 predicted proteins | sample 811421 | NCBI WGS metagenome assembly MDTG01 (sample SAMN05326645, study PRJNA326480) | marine metagenome | isolation source: seawater | place: Pacific Ocean: South East | collected 2011
CCACGTTGATAGGCTGGATGTGGAAGCGCAGTAATGCGTGCAGCTGACCAGTACTAATAGCTCAATTGGCTTGATTTATGCACTGAAAAAAATTTTTGAGATTATGGATAATTATATTAATTAAATTATTAAACTTTTATCTTCTAATTTATAAAGTTCAGCCCATTTTTTTGCATGATTTATACCCAATATAGTTCCTTCAGCATTACACGAAGTGCAAGGATTATTATTCCTCTTACCATTTATTAAATCTTTTCTATATTTAGTCATAATCTTGTTTGTCCAGATTTCATAAATATGATCTTGCATCATATTACCCATAGCAATTCTTCTTTGCCAATCCTGTGGACACAAAAAAATATCTCCATTCCAGTCAATTAAAAATTGATATGAAGGATAAAAACACTTTTTATATTTTCCAATTTTCTCCTGATCACCAACATTAATTGTACCTGATCTATTAGTTAATTTTATACCGTAATCTTACTTGAATCATACCAACGATCTCTTAAGATCACAAATCCATCAGGAACCCCTGACTCTTTAATCATTTTTTGAAACTTTTTTATTTGATGGTCCCCATCATACATACTTATAAGAAGTTTATTTACATTATTTTCATAAAGGTCACTTATATTTTTTGGTCTAAGAGTATCACCATTTGTTACAATTTCTACAAGAGCAGCTTCAGATAATTTATTGCTTATTAAGTTTACCTCTTTATGTAGCATAGGTTCTCCATACCCACAAAGCGTTACAGATCCTTTGTAATCAATTTCTATTAATTCATCAGTTAGTTTATCAATTAATTTCATACTCATTCTTTGATATGTATCTGGTGCTATTTTTGGATCAGATTTAGGACAAAAAGAACAACTTCTATTACAAACATCTATTATACTAAGTTCTATCCAACTCGGTATTGGTGTACCTTTGTGTGTAGACATTATATCATCTACTATAATTTTCCTTCTTTTTATATTTATCTCAATCGTTTTATATAATGGTTTAGATCTCTTTTGTTGTTTATCTAAATTAATAATGGAGTTTCTGCTGTTATGTCCAATCCCAATTGTATCAATTTTTTTTTTATTTTTAGAAGGTTCAACATTAAAATTTGTTCTATTTTTTTTTAATAAATCATCTACTTCTTCAATATTTTCATTAACAAATTTAATAGCAAAATTTTTTTTGGCAAAAGTACCGGCTGATGTAATTGAGTAATAAAAAATTTTATTTTTTAGATTTGCATTTTTTACTTTTATATAGCCATTTGAAGCAAGTTCTTTAATACAATAATTGAGCTTTCCAAGGCTAAAACCTAAAATTTTAGATAATTTTCTCTGCGATATTTCTGGTTCTTTCGATATTTGTTTTAAAATATCAAAGTTATCTTTTGATAAATGTGATTTTTTATTAACGTTCATAAAATGAACGTATATAGTTCAATTTTTGAACAGTAAAGAATAAATTTATGAGATTTACAAAAGAATTTTAATAATTTACTTAAAAATTTACTTATTAGGATTATATGATTAATTATTAAGTTAAGATAATGTTTAACAATTGTTAAAATAAATAAATTTAAAATAATATAAATACTCTTATGCTTTTTAAAAAAATTAAAAAAATTCCATTTAAAAATTTAGGTGAATGCTTAAAACAAGTTAAAAAGAAATCAATTGTAAGCCCATGGATAGAAGATATTTTTTCTAAAAAAAAAAAACTTAGTTATTCCAGATATAAAAATTTTGAAATTCATAGAATAAAATTAAAAAATATTGGTTTCAAGAAAGCCACAAAACTAAAATATGTTTATAGGAGGTTTGTTGAATTAAATTTTGATTTAATTCCCCCTGAAATTTGTTTGTATTTAAGATTGATTTACAAAAACCAACCAAGAGGGGAATGGTTAAGAATCTCAGTTCCATTCAATTCTATGGTAGACAGCGATAAAGTTCCGCATTTACCAAAATTAGGAAAAGCTTTAGGAAAATATTTCATCGAAACTTATTGGTCATATCCAGATGCAATATTTCATCCACACAATGATTTTTTAGTTATTAAGTTTAAAGATTAAATAAAATTTATTTTAATGAAGCAAAATTTTAATTTAAAAAGAATAAGAAGAGAAGTACCTAGCCCAAAAAATAACTTTAGATTTCACAGAGGTGAATTTGGACATAATTATAAAAAAAAAATTGATCTTGATAGGTATTACGCTGATACAGAAGCTTTAATAAATCAAATTAAAATCTCACTCAAATTAAATAGGCGGCAATACGTAGTTCTGGGACAAGGTGCGGAGGGTATAATAAAAGATGTTATGCTTTGGCGTTCATACAAAAATTCTAGAAAAAATTTGATGATATATGATCCAAATTATTACATGTACGAACATTTTGCCAAATTATTTGGATATAAAATATTTAAGTTTAAGCTAAGTCAAATTATTTCATATTTAATAAATGAAACAGTTATTATCAACTACTTAAAAAAAAATAAAATAAACCTTCTTGTTTTAGTTAACCCTTCTGCACCATTAGAAAAAAAAATTAATTATTCTTCATTAGTTAAGATATTGGAATATTGTAAGAAGAAAAAAATATTTGTAATTTTAGATGAAGTTTATGAAAATTTTTATTATTCAAAATCTACAAAATTAGTAAATAAATTTAAAAATTTAATTATAATAAAGACATTTTCAAAAATGGCTGGATACCCAGGTTTAAAAACTGGTTTTTGTATTAGTGGTAAAAAAGTTTTCGATGCAATGGACTCCTTAAGATTATCTGTGGAGCTTCCAAGTTATGTAACAAATAAATCTGTAAAAATTCTTAAATCTAATTTGATTAAAAAAAATCAAAACATTGTATTTAATTCAATCAAATGGGGTAATAAACATTTTCGTAAAATTAAGATTCATTCAAATACCAGATCGATAATATGGTTTACTGTTAATTTAAATAATAATAAGAATAAAATTAAAGTATTGAAATCATTAAGTAAAAAGAATGTTTATGTTTATAAAAATTTTAAAGATAGTTTAAAAAATTTTATATCTTTTACCTCAAGTCATTTAGATAATTTAAAATATATTTTTAAAATCATCAAAAACAATTTCAAATAAAATTTTGTATTTGATTAATATAAATATACATTACTAAAAAAACAGAGATCTTACTACAAAGCGTATTTGATATTCTTATATCTTTTTACTATACTTTTAAAAAATTTAGCTTCTTTTTTATAATCGTGAAGTCTATTAAAGTTATATTTATACCAATTTCCAGGTTTATGGTCAAAACCGAAAAGTGTAATTTTAGGATTTTTTAAAATTTTTAATAAAAAATGAATTGATTTTACTCCTGCAGTAGGACAATTGTTTTTAAGTGCCTTGGTTAAGTCTTTTTCCCATAATTCAGGATAGTGAAAAATTTTTCCTTTGGCATAATTTGATGTTTGGCTACTTGCATTTTCAAGCCATACTTTGGGTATATTTTTTTCTAGCAACCAGTGCGTACCACCAGAGCCTTGTAAAAACAAAAAATCTGTTCTCTTGCCAACTTGTCTATGAATTTTTTTTGGAGGTATAATATTTATCCTTATAACAGCATCATATATATCTATCCTATTTATTTTTCTTAATAGACGGTGAGAATTTCCTACTAAAGCAATATTTTTATTTTGTAAACTTTTTTTAATTTCACTGAAATCAGTATTTTTAATTTTATTTCTTTTATAAAAAAAATTGTATCTCGAGATACAAAAATAAAAAAAATTGAGTTCAAATAATCTCATTAATTTTAACAACATATAGAATATTCCAATCTATTATTTACCAATATTAATTATACTTTCATTAATTTTCACTATAATTTTTTTTGAAGAAAGGTGCACACCATCTTTTAAAATTTTTTCATTATTATGATTTGAATTAACCTGATTAGATATAAAATGAAGCATATTTTTTTTGGCTAATTCTCTAATAATTTTATTAGTTTTTATTGTCCATAATTCTCTTCTTCTTTTCGATCCAAAAGTAGGGAAAGGATTTCTTTTTTTTATTTTTTTTATTTCCATGTAGTTTTTTGGGCAGAGACCTTTTTTATCAGCATTAAATATCTCTATAATTCCTATTTTTTTAAATCCTTTTTTTTTTAAAATTGGCTTTAAATTTTTAATAAAATTTTCAAGTCCACTTCTAAACAATGTAAATAGTTCTTTTTCATTTTTTACTGTCTTTGTTATTATAAATTCATAAAATATCGCTCTTATATCAATTGTACCTAAAGTTATAATTGCTATCTTATTTTCTTTTTTATTATTTAAGATTAGTGAAATTTTATTTATCATTTGTTTGACAACTGCTCCTGAGTTTAGCCCTATAACCAAACTTGGGCCTAGCCACAAAGATTTTGAATTGAATGATAATATGTCATTATAGTCATTTATCGTTCTTGAAAGATATTCTGCCTGGGAGTCCCCTATAAAATATATTTTTTTTTTTGTTTTATTTGCATAAATAAAAAAAATATCATTAGATTTATCTTTATTTGTCCAAAAATTTGCTCTTTTTAATTTTTTACTTATTTCATGTATTCTGCTTGGATGATTTGAGTTTAATAATAAGTAAGAAAAAAATTGTTCAAAATTAAATATTATAATCTTATTTATCCTAGTAAGATAAATAATTCTGTCTAATTTAGAAAAAAATTTAATTAATAAAAAAATTACCAAGGTCTTAATTTTTTTTAAAAAGCTCACAATTAGATTTTGTTATATAAATCCTTTAAAGTTTTGGAATTATCCAAAATGCTAAAACTTATTTTTTTTTTGGTCTTTTTTTGTAGAGCTAAAACAATTTTTGTATAGTTTAAACTATCTAAATTTTGAATATCTTTTATTTTAGTTTCCATTTTTAACTTAATTTTGTTACTAATAATTTTTTGTAATACTTTAATAAATATATTTTTATCTACTTTTTTCATATTGTATAATTTTTTGAATTTGAGTTAATTCTTTTGTATTTACTATAGTGCTTAAATCACCCAAATCTTTATTTAATGGATTAACATACATTTTTCTTAATATTCTTCTAAGTATTTTTCCACTTCTTGTTTTTGGTAATTCTTTAATAATGAATATTTTTTTTGGTTTTAAAAAATTTCCAAAATTATTAGTGATTATTTTATTAATTTGATTTTTAGTAATTTTTTTCTTTAATGAGAGAAATATAGCCAATTTTTTAGATTCAAGCTCATCATCAACAGCAATAGCGCAAACTTCTTTAATTGATGTGTTTTTCAATAAAATTGATTCCACTTCACCTGAGCCGACTCTATGTCCTCTTATATTTATCACGTCATCTATTCTACCATTTACTATCAAATTTTTACCATTTTTCATTTCCCCATAGTCAAATAATTTAAAATTCTTTTTTTTATCAAAATATTCTTTCCATATATTATTGTTACTTAAACAATTAATCATACAACCAGGCCATGGATTTTTAATTTTAATTTCAGAATTTTTTTTATCCAAAAAAACTTTCAAATGTTTTGTTAGTTGCGTTCCAACACTCCCATATTTTTCTTTTAGATTTTTATCCTTGTAAGATGGAGAACAAATTATACCTCCAGTTTCTGTTTGAAAATAAGTATTAATAATTGGCAAATTCTTTTTTGAAAATGCTTTGCCAAACCATTTAGCAACATTGTAAGATAATGGTTCCCCCATTGAACCTAATATTTTAAGATATTTAGAATGAAAGATTTTTTCACTCCTTGTTGCTCTAATAAGTCTAATTAATGTAACTGGCATATAAAGTATGTTAATTTTGAAATTTATTAACATAGAATTAAGAGTTTTTTCCATCAGCAGATCAATCGGTTTTTCGATTAATATTGTAGTTGCACCTAATGACAGAGGTCCAAAAAGAGCATATGTATGACCATTAATCCATCCAGCATCAGAAGCAGTTAGGATAATTGAATTTTCATTAATCCCAAACTTTCTCTCACAAGTTAGTTTACAATAAACTAAATAGCTTCCATTAGAATGAATTATACCTTTTGGAGCTCCCGTCGACCCCGATGTAAATAAAACAAAAAGTGGATTATTATTTTTAATTTTCAAATAATTATAATTAGAAACAAAATTTTTTTTTTTAAAAAAATTATTAAATCTAAAAATGTCATTTTTTTTTAAATCTTTTGAAAATCTTAAAATTTTTAAACTATATTCTTTTTGAATAGGTTTAATTTTACTTTTAAAATCATCGTTATTACAAGATGTTATAAGTATCTGAGATTTTAATATTTTTAACCTAGACCTTATTGCTTCTTTGGGTAAATCGTTAAATATAACAGTAAAAGTTATACCAAGCTTTGCCAGAGCTAACATAGAAATCGAGGAACATAAATTTGCTGAGGAATGAATTGCTATTATTTCTTTTTTGATACTTTCTAAATTAAATTTTTTTAAAAATAAATTTATAAAATAATTTATTAAGTTTTCTAATTGATAATATGTGATTTTATTAGTAATCCCATTTTCATCAAAATATATTATTGCTATTTTATTACCTAATCCTCTTTCTATATTTAATCTTACACAATTATATGTGACGTTTACTAACCCATCGTCATAAAACAAATTTTTTCCATTTATATTTTTGACAATTGAATTGGGTTTTACAAACCATTTAATTATATTTCTTTTTTGAGACCAATAGTTTTTAAGGTTAGTGTCCATTTTTCTTTAAAATATTTTCAACAATTTTGATGTCTTTTTTTACATCTACGGCCCAATTGTCTCCAATCATATTTATTGTATGGACATTTATTTCTGCCTCTAACATTCCGTTAATTTCAATTCCCTCTAATTTGTCCAACTTTGTTAAATTAAAGTTCTTAACATATTTATCTAATGCATTTTTATTTAAAGCATGGTGCCAAACAGCACTCTTGGCATGTATAGTATAATCTCTTTTAGAGTAAGGTAAGCTTAATCTAGAACAGTAAAGTAATTTTCCAGAATTTGATGTTATTATTTTTGCTTTAGTAGAATCATTATATTTTTGTTTTGAACAAAATCCACTGCCAATGACAACCCTGTTTGGATATTTTTTATTATATTTAATAAGTTTCCTTATATCTTTTAAATTTGCTACAGGCTCATCTCCGTTAATATTTATGTAACCTTTTGCTTTAATCTTATCTGAAAATAGTTTTATTCTATATAAGGCAGTAGGTGCATAACTAGTTTTGACCACTTGTATTCCAAATTTATTACAAAAATTGACTATTTTAATATCTTCAGTTGCCACATAGATTTTTTTTTTGTCAAAAACTTTTTGACACAATTCCCAAACATGAAGAAGCATTTCTTTGCCAAGAATTTTGATTAATGGCTTATTTGGCAGTCTTTTACCAGACATTCTAGCTGGTATTACAATTACTTGTTTCATATTATAAATACTTCCTAATTATGAATGATGTACATCAATATATTGATTTTTGTAAGAAAAAATTGTTGGTCTTAAAAACATACAATTAGATCTAATAGTTACTGTTACTAAATTTTTACTTTCAATAATTATTGATGAACCATTTTCTAAAATATATTTTTTATTGTTTACGTAAAAAATAATTTTTGATTCAGTAGGATTACAAAACATAAGCTCATTCCTATCATATTTTATAAAATGTTTTTGAATTTTATATATTTGATTATTCAAAAGAGACATTTTTACAGGATTGTATTTTTTACTATATTTGTAATTTTTTAATGATTTATATCTTGATAAAGAATTTCCGTGAACAAATGAAAAAAGGTTGTTATTTAAACTATAACCCAAATAGCATTTGTTTGCGATTGAATCATTATTTGGAAAATTATTTTTAGTTTTGTGATAAATATAAAAAACACCATAATCCTCAACACCATTTAAAAAATTTTTATCTATTATTAGTTTATTAGATAATTTTAAGTTCTTTATGTCTATTTTTTTTAAAAAGATATTTTTCTTATTAAAAAATTGTATTTCGACCCCTGTATTTTCATGTTTATAATATAATCTTAACAAATCAGAAAAGTTAAAAATAGTTTTGTAACCTTTATCTGTACGCCATGCAAATGCATCAGATATTGAAGCGTTTTGAATATGCATAGTCACTACATCCACAGGTCTCAGATTAAGTGTATTTCTAAGTTTTATAGCAACCGTAGATAAAAAAATATTTTTAAGCAATAATTTCATTAAATTCTTTTTTAAGCTCAGAAATTTTTTTAAATTTATTTTGACCTAAAATATACTCATGAGGTGGGTGCGAATGCTCTAAAGAAAGATGCCCATTTTTCAGAGCTAAATAAATTGGAATACCTAAAAATTCTTTTGTAACGAAGAATATTTCTGGCTTAATTATAGAATTCGGAATTTTTACAAAATTGGTATGATTTGTAACTAATTCACATTCAAATTCTATTTTTTTACTATCATAATTCACAAAATAACCTCTAAATTTATTATTTATTGGTAAGTGAAAAATGTTTTTAAAAATCAAAAAATTTTCATGCGCCTCTTTATTAGTAAGAGGACTTATTTGACTCAAAGTAGTACCTTTTTTAATTACAAGCTCATATGGATATTCTGATTGATATGAAGAAAACCCTTGATTTTTATATTTTATTTTTAAATTTGCTCTAAAATCTGGGACAGTGTTAGTAAAATTATTTAAATCTTCAAGTTTGCTACTGTTAAACTTTTTTAAATCTTCAGAACTTGCAAGAAAAAATATATTGTTGTTATTAAGATCATATTCATTTAACAAATAAAAGTCATTATGTAGAAAATTTTTATTTTTTTCTTTTATTTTCCATTTTCTATTATCTATGTATATTTCATATAAATTTATATCTTTAGGTTTTGGGTTTCGATTTTGAAATACTGGAATTTGTAATTCAGAATTAAAATTTTGATATGTTGCACCGAAGAAATAATTCATGCAATAATAATATATTAGTTAGCTTAATTTTACTAGAGCATGTCTTTTAGTTTTATCTCGAAAATGTATGAAAGGAAATTTTGTATTATAGAAAATATTTCTAAAAGAAGCTTGCTTATTAAATATTATTTTACATTTCTTAGGGAAAAAGTTTTTAAATAAATTTTTTTCACCACCAGGTAAAATTTTACTTTCTCTTTCTAAAAAATAAAAAAAAGCATTTTTTTGTTTTGAAATTATTTTCAAATAATTTTTCTGTTCAGAAATATTCAATTCTTGCAAACATTCAATACTAACAAATAAATCAATTTTCACTTTATTAATTATTTCTTTAAGATTTGCAGGAATTAAAAATATTTTCTTTTTATAATTAATTTTTTGATTTATTTTAGAAATTACATCTATCTCATTTTTTTTTAAAATTTGGCTTTTTTTAAGAATTAAATAGTCATTTATAAGCACCTCAGTCAAATTAATTGAATATATTTTAGCATTTGTAAAATTAATTAGAGCATTTAATATAAAATTAGCCTTACCGTCTCCAATTACACATATATTATTTGGGCAGGTTTCTTTTTTTAAAATGTTTAAAATAATAACATGCCATATCATATTAATATTTAAAGAAACATTTAGCCTTTTATTTATTTGCATAAGTTTCTTGAAGTTTCTTGAAGAGAAAATCGAAAATTTAAAAATTACTCTTGAAAAAAAAAAATTAAATAAACTTCTTAAAATATTTTTTTTTTGAAATCCACCTGTAGCAAAATGACTATAAATATTTCTGTAATCAGCATTTTTTAAATATATTTTATATGAAGATGATCTGTTTTTTTTAGTTTTTTGAATTTGCGAATTTAATAAGTTTAAATTTCTATCCATTTATAAATTAATTTATATTATTAGAAGTAATAATTTTAATGATAATTTAATCTCAAATATTACAAATGTCAGCAGATATTATTATTTTAATTATTAATCTAACTTGATTTAAGGTTTATTAAACATATAAGTTTAACCATTATTTAAAAGAATTACTCATATAAAATATAAATTAAAAATGTCAGAACTTTATATTGTTGGAAGCAAATTAAATTATGAAAAAAAAAATGTAATTTTATGGAACGAAAAGTGCAAAAGAAGTAACAATATTTTAGATATATTTACATTAATTGATAAAAACAATTTAATAATTAGAAAAAAATATCTTAAGTGGATATTTAATATTCAGAATTTTAAATTTAAAAAAAATAAAATAGTTAAATTTTTAAAAATAGATAAAAATTTTTCCCTTTGGTGGATGCATCCAATCTCAGAAAAATCAAACTTTTTAAAATCTTTTCATATCAATGAAATTTTAAAAATAATCGCGCTAGAAGAATATTTAAAAAAAAAAAAATTTTCTAAAATTATAACAATTGGTTTGTCTCATGAAACTAACAAAGTAATTTCATTGATATCGAGTAAAAATTACATAGTTTTTAATAAATATGAGATTATTAAAAATTATGACAATAATTTTCCTGTTCTAAACTTTTTCAAAGCTATAACTTGGTTAATTGTTTACTTATTTAAAAGAAGAGTATTATTCGGTTTAAATTTTTTTAAATGGAAAAATTCCAAAAATAAAATTATCATTGCGAATTACTTATTTGATATTGATTACAAATTATTAGAAAAAAAAGATTTTATCTCTGGTTATTGGGGAAACTTGATTAAATATTTTCAAAAACAAAAAATTGGAATTAACTGGTTAAATATTTTCTTTGAATATGATGAAATAAAAGACTCAAATCAAGCAAAAATTATAATTAATAGATTAAACAATGTTAATAAGAAAGACGTGCACGTTACTTTAGATACTTTTTTAAATTTTAAATTAGTTTTTAAGTCCCTAAAAGCTTGGTTTAAAATATTTTTTAAGTCATTATTTATTAAAAATAATCATTTAGTTGGTGAAAATAAAAATTTTGTTTATTTTCCAATAATTGAAAATGAATTTTTTAATAATCTTCAAAACCATCATTCCCTCAAAAATATTTTAATTTACTATTTAATGAAGGATGCGTTGGATAAAATTTCATCACAAAAAAATTGCATCTTTCCAAATGAAAACCAGCCATGGGAAATGGCTTTAATAAGTAATTATAAGTCTTTTTCCCATAAAAATATAATAGGATATCAACATTCAACAACAAGATTTTGGGACTTGAGAACTTTTTATTGTGAAAAACAATATAATAACAAATCTCAATTCGGTTATCCCAGACCTAATAATATAGCTGTTCACAGTAAAATTTTTTTTGATGCTTTCATTAAAGCTAATTATCCTAAAAAAAATTTAAAATTAGTGGAAACATTAAAATATGAAAAATTATTTGATAAAAGAAAAAACACAGAAAAACTAATACCAAGTTTTAATAAAAAAAAAATAAATATCACTCTAGTGCTGGGAGCATTTAGAAATTTTGATGCAGCTTTAGTTAATTGTTTAAAAAAAAATTTATCACGTTTTGATAATACTTATGCTTTTTACTTAAAGGAACAGCTGTCCTCAGATAAAGTTTTGGAAGTAAAGGAGACAAAAAGATTTAAAAAGGTTAAGGGTAATTTGTTGGATATATTTAATGCAAGTAATTTGGTAATAATTAGCAACCCAAGTTCTGCTGTTCTTGATGCAATGTATATGAATACTCCTTTTTTAGTATATGACGGAGGAAATTTTCTAAATTTTAGCCCTATGTATAATTTAATAGATCGAAAGTTTTTTATCAGGGAATACGACTTTGTATCAAAAATTAAAGCGTATTCCTCAAATAGAAATAAAAATTTATGGAAGTTTAATAAAAATAAAATATTAGAAAGTAGTAATAATTTTAAAAATTGGAAAAAAATAATTAATTTAAATTAATGTAAAATTTATTTGTCTAAATGAATTTAAGTAAAATAAAAATTTCTATCATAGGTCTTGGTTACGTAGGTCTTCCATTGGCTATGTCATTTGCAAAATATTTTAATGTGATTGGTTTTGATTCAAATAGAAATAGAATTAACAACCTAAATCAAGGGATAGATGAAACTCATGAAGTTACAAAAAAAAAACTATCAAAGCAAAGAAGTTTAGATTTCACTTGTGATCCTGAAAAACTAAAAAATGCCAATTGTTATATAATAACTGTTCCAACACCTATAAATAAATATAAAAAGCCTGATTTGAGTTTTTTGGTCTCTGCGAGTAAATTAGTCGGATCCTATTTAAAAAATAAAGATTTGGTAATATATGAGTCAACTGTTTACCCTGGAGCTACTGAAGAAATATGTGTACCCATATTACAAAAGTTTTCAAAACTAAAATTTAATAAACAATTTTTTGTTGGGTATTCTCCAGAAAGAATAAATCCAGGAGACAAAAAACATACTGTTGAAAATATTGTAAAAGTAACATCTGGATCTAATCCAAAAATTGCTAATTTAGTTGATAGTCTTTATGGTAAAATAATCAAAGCTGGCACACATAAGGCAAGTAGTATAAAAGTTGCTGAAGCAGCTAAAGTTATTGAAAATACTCAAAGGGATATAAATATCGCTTTGATGAATGAGCTATCAATAATTTTTAATAAACTTAAAATTGATACCGAAGAAGTATTAAAAGCAGCAGGAACAAAATGGAATTTTTTACCTTTTAAACCTGGTTTAGTTGGTGGTCATTGTATCGGAGTTGATCCATTCTATCTTACTTTTAAATCAAAAAAAGAGGGTTATGATCCAAAAATTATTTTATCTGGTCGATCTCTCAATGATAAGATGTCAAGTTATGTTGCTCAAAGATTAATATCGAATATGCAAAATAAAAAAATTAAAATTAAAAATTCAAAAGTTCTTATTATGGGTCTTACTTTTAAGGAAAATTGTCCAGATACTCGAAATTCAAAAGTAATTGATTTAATTGAAGAATTAAATCAATACAAGATTGATGTTACAGTTTATGATCCTTGGGTTAATAAAAAAAATATTGAAGGACATAAAATAAAATTAATTAAGACACCAAAGAATAATAGTTATGATTCTATTTTATTGGCTGTGCCTCATAAAATTTTCAAAAAAATGGGAATTAAAAAAATTACGAAACTTACAAAAAAGAAAAATATAATTTTTGATTTAAAGTATTTGTTTCCAAAAAAATTTTCTAATTTAAGGATATAATAATTAATGAGTGGTTTAGAAAAAATATTAAAAAAAAAACTAAAAAATCAAAAAAAAAAATGGTTAATTACAGGTGTTGCAGGATTTATAGGTTCAAATTTACTAGAGAGTTTATTGAAAAATAATCAAAAAGTAGTTGGAGTAGATAATTTTTCTACTGGATTTAAAAGAAACTTAAATTTCGTAAAATTAAATTTGCCTTATAAGCAGTGGAAAAACTTTAATTTAATCGAGGGAAGTATTGAAGATTATGATATTTGTAAAAAGGCCTGTAAAAATATAGACTATGTTCTCCATCAGGCTGCTATAGGTTCAGTGCCGAGGTCTATAAAAGATCCAGTATATACGAATAGCTCAAACGTATCAGGATTTTTGAACATTATAACAGCAGCTAAAAATGCCAAAGTTAAAAAATTTATTTATGCCTCTAGTAGCTCTGTTTATGGAAATAATTTAAAATTACCAAAAAAAGAAAAAAATATAGGACAGGCTCTCTCACCTTATGCACTAACGAAACAAATAAATGAAAATTATGCGTCTATTTTTTTTAATTTGTATGGCTTGAAAAGTATTGGCCTTAGATATTTTAATGTTTTTGGTAAAAATCAAAATCCAAATGGAAGTTATGCTGCTGTAATTCCAAAATGGATTATTGCGATGATTAATAATAATAAAATAAATATTTATGGAGATGGCAAAACTTCTAGAGATTTTTGTTTTATTGAAAATGTTGTATTGGCAAATATCCTTTCAGCAATAACTAAAAAAATTAACTGCAAACAATATAATGTTGCAAATGGTAATAGAGTTTCGTTACTTGTATTATTTAATGAAATAAAAAAAAATCTTAATTTTGAAGGAATAAAATACGAAAAGAAACCTATTCATAAAGATTTTAGAGATGGAGACATAAAACATTCATTGGCAGATATTTATCAAATCAAAAAAGATTTAAAATATAAACCAATCCTTAATTTTGAGACTGGTATTAAAAAACTAGTTCCCTGGTATATTAAAAATATAAATTTATTTAATAAAAATGATTAATAAATTTAAAGAAATATTTTCTTTATTAGAAAAAAAACAACAAAAAAAAATAATTTACTTACAAATTTTAATGATAATCACCGCTTTTATGGAAGTGTCTAGTTTGTTTGCTATAGCACCCTTTATGTCAATCCTAGTAGACTATGATTTAGTCAATACAAATGGATATCTGGCAGAAATATATAACTATTTTGAATTTCAAAATCCAAAAAGCTTTTTACTTTTTTTTGCTTTATTGTTTTTAGGGATTTTATTTATCTCAAATATCATTCACATGGTAACCATATGGATAGTCTGTATAACAAGTATCAAAATGGGAACTACACTAGGAAATAGATTGTTTTCATTTTATTTAAATAAAGAATGGTTATTTCACACAACAAACAATAGTGCTCAGCTTATAAATAAAATTGCACAAGAATGTGATAGAATTACGCTAGGAATTGTTCAACCAGCCTTATTAATTAATGCTAAGTTAATTGTTTCTTTTTTCTTAATTCTTGCAATGATTATATTTAATCCAAAAGCAGCATTTTTTGTAGGCTTTGTTCTAGGTGTTAGTTATTTTTTGATATTTATTTTTGTAAAAAATTCAGTGATGAAAAAAGGTAAAATACTTACACAAAAACAAGAGACTAGATACAAGTTAATGAGCGAGGGCTTTGGTGGAATTAAAGAAGTTTTAATTTCTGGAAGACAGAATTTTTTTTCAAGTTTTTTTGAGAAAAGTAGTAATGAATGGGCTGATGCAATGGGTAAAAATAATGCAATAGCACAAATTCCAAGATTTATCGTGGAACTTATCGCATTTTCAATTATTGTAGGTTTTGTTGTGTATTTGACTTCTCAAGGAAGCGAAAATGATTTTAAAACAATATTTCCACTTTTATCGATTTATGCAATGTGTGGTATTAAATTGCTACCTGCATTTCAATCAATCTTTGTATACATGACAGCCATAAAAGCTAACATAAATGCTTATGAGAATATAAAGCATAATTTGATGGATGCAAAGTATCTGGTTTCTAAAGATAAAATTGATAATTTTACTAATGATAATCAAATTAAAATGGATTTGAAAAGTGAACTGACTTTTAAAAATGTTAGTTTTAAGTATTTTAATGACAACCAAAAAACTAATTTTAATTTAATTAATTTAAATTTTTCAATTAAACATAAAGAGACTATTGGAATTGTAGGGAGATCTGGATCAGGAAAATCAACAATTATTGATTTAATAGCTGGATTGATTCTTCCTGACAGCGGTGAAATATTAATTGATGATAAAAAGTTAACTAATAAAAATAAGTTGGTTTGGCAAAAAAATTTAAGCTTAGTCTCTCAATCTATTTTTTTAGCTGACAGTACTATTAAGGAAAATATTGCATTTGGCGTACCTCTAGAAAATATTGATGAAACCAAAGTTTATTTAGCTTTAGAAAAGGCACAACTCAAAGATTTTATATCTAAACTCCCAAATGGAATACATACGGTTATAGGTGAGAGAGGTGTTCAGCTTTCTGGAGGTCAACGACAAAGAGTTGGTATAGCTAGATCATTATATGCAGATTCAAATTTGATAATTTTTGATGAAGCAACAAGCTCTTTAGATGGATTGACAGAAGATGCCGTTATAGATTCGATTAATAATATTCAAAATATTAAAACAATTGTAATTGTAGCACACAGGCTAACTAGTGTGAAAAATTGTAATAAAATTTATTTAATTGATGATGGAAAAATTTTAGATGCAGGTACTTTTGATGAACTATTAGGTAGAAATGAAATATTTCAGAAAATGGCAAAATTAAGTGTAGTAAATGAGTAAAAAAATGAAACTAATTATAACAGGTGGTTCAGGGTTTATTGGCATAAACTTAATAAGGTCGTTTTTAAACAAAAAGATTAAAATTATTAATTACGACGCACTAAAGTATGCATCTAATAAAGATGTATTATACAAAATAAAAAATAACTCAAATTATAAATTCTTTAAAGGTGATATATGTAATGAAAAATATTTTTTTAATTTATTAAAAAAATATAAGCCTGACGGAGTAATAAATTTAGCTGCTGAGTCCCATGTAGATAGATCAATTGATGATCCAGCTCCATTTTTAAAAACAAATATTTTTGGTACTTTTTCACTTTTAAAATCTGCTTATGCTTATTGGAGTAAACTTAACTCAAAAGAAAAAAATTCATTTAAATTTTTACATGTTTCTACAGACGAAGTATATGGAGACTTGCCTTTAGGATTTAAACCTGCATCAGAATTAAACCCTTATTTACCAAGCTCACCTTACGCTGCAAGTAAAGCAAGTTCTGATCATTTGGTTATGGCTTGGAATAAAACTTTTAAATTTCCAACAATTATAACTAATTGTTCAAATAACTATGGTCCATTTCAACACCCAGAAAAGTTTATACCTCACGTTATAATTTCAGCAATTAGTAGAAAAAAAATTCCTATTTATGGTAATGGAAAACAAATAAGAGACTGGATACATGTCGAAGATCATATTAGTGGTATTTTAAAAGTTTTTTTAAAAGGTAAAATTGGAGAGACGTATAATATTGGTGCATCTAACGAAAAGAAAAATCTAAAAATAGTAAATATAATTTGTAATTATTTAGATAAATCATTTAAAAAAAATAATATAAGTTATCGAAATTTTATAGATTTTGTTAGTGATCGGCCAGGCCATGACAAAAGATATTCAATTAATTCAACAAAAATAAAAAAATTAGGCTGGAAACCAAAAGTAAGTTTTGAAAAAGGATTAGATGAAACTATAAAGTGGTATTTAAATAATGAAAATTGGTGGCAAAAAAAATTAAATAAAAAAAATTATAAATTTAAAAGATTAGGTAAAATAAAAAAATGAAAGGAATAATTTTAGCTGGTGGAAACGGCACCAGGCTTAAACCGTTAACTTCGATAATAAATAAACACATGCTCCCAATTTATGATAAGCCAATGATTTATTATCCATTATCTGTTCTAATGTTAGCTGGAATTAGAG
>MDTG01260077.1_pt1 | contig 17284 bp, 8 predicted proteins | sample 811421 | NCBI WGS metagenome assembly MDTG01 (sample SAMN05326645, study PRJNA326480) | marine metagenome | isolation source: seawater | place: Pacific Ocean: South East | collected 2011
GAGCCAGAACCTGAGCCAGAACCTGAGCCAGAACCTGAGCCAGAACCTGAGCCAGAACCGGAACCTGAACCGGAACCAGAGCCCTCCTCCCCATCCTGCGTAGATGGAGACACTCGTCCTGCAGAAGATGGTTGTAATGATTGTGTATGTGATAGTGGGGAATGGGCCTGCACTGAGAAGGCTTGCCCATCGACGAGTGACTCCTCAACAATTGAAGGTATTTCCATGCCGATTTTATCTTCTCGTCAGATAATACTTGTTTTTCTATGGGTAGTTCTCATTATTGGATTAATTTTGCTTCGTTCGCGGAAATCAGTTTAGTCTACCGCTATCTTGTATTGCTTTCCTGAACCAATTGACATTTTCATCTGTTAGGTCATTCCATTTACATCGCCAAGACCAATTTCCTTCTATTGTTCCAGGTGTGTTCATTCTAGCTTCTGATCCGAGTTTCAGAACATCTTGTAATGGAATTATTGCTAAATTTGACACTGAATTCAGAGCTTCAATTACTGTTTTTTCCACTGGTTTTACACCCCAACCAACTGTTGTATCATTATCATGTGTGCCAGTATACACCACCGTGTCGGTAGTATGATTTTCTGGATTGTGAGGATTATTCTGATCATTACTTGAAAATTGAAGAATCACCATCCCTGGTAAATTATGGCGTTTTCTAAGTTCTATGACACTTTCTGGAATTATTCCTAAATCTTCTGCCACAATATTTCCGCTAGTACTTGAGATAATTTCAGATAGAAAATCATCTCCCGGACCATTGGTCCAGGATCCATTTTCTGCTGTTGGATGGTGAGCAGGAATTGACCATGCGGAATCGATTGCTCGAAAATGATCAATTCGGACGATATCAAAAAATTGGAACATTCTATTCATTCTATTTTTCCACCATCTGAAATTTTCCTCCTTATGGAAAAGCCAGTTGTACAATGGGGTCCCCCATCTTTGACCTGTTTTAGAAAAATAGTCAGGGGGAACTCCCGAAACATGGGTAGGTAATCCCTCTTCATTTAGGTGAAACCTCTCTGGAGCGGCCCAAACATCCGCCGAATCATGTGATACAAAGAATGGGATGTCTCCATATATCCTAATTCCCTTTCTTTTTGCAAATTCTTTCATTTTCGACCACGAGTAATCAAAAAGAAACTGTTCAATGTAGATATTTTGAATTTGTTCGATTTCATTATCAGAAAAATGAATACTATTTCTACTTCGAATTTCTAGTGGCCATTCGGTCCAAGATACCCCTCCAAATCTTTCTTTAAGAACTCGAAATTGAGCAAAATCTTCCAACCATTCACCTTGTTGTTTGCAATATTCCTCTATTTCTTTTTTTGAGACTTTTTTTGAGGAGTATTCCATTAATTCTGCCGATCCTGCAAATGCCGAAGAAGAAGCATAGGGTGAACCATGTTGATCAGGAGGATGGATCGGAAGTACTTGCCAAACTGATACTCCTAATTTTTCTAAGAATTCCAAGAATCTTATTGCCCCATTTGTTCCTAGATTTGGATTAGGAAGGCTAGTGATATGGCAGAGTATACCAACTTCTTTCTTGGTAGACATTTTTTCTCCTAACTTGTATCAAAAGCATCGTAGAACCGTTTGTAATCATTCATCATCCTAGCCCCTGTGAATTCGAGTGAGGTTTTGATGCTCTCCTTCATCAGGTCAATCCATTGCGGTCGATTTCCCCACGCAGGTAATACTTCATGTTGTAAAACATCTAGGATATATCTCGCATCTCTATCATCATCTCTATCTTCTTCTCCATCTCCTATTGCCCATCCGTTTTCACCATGGATACAAGCTTCGGGCCACCATCCATCAAGGATGGAGCAATTTGGGGTCCCATTAAGTGAGGCCTTCATCCCTGATGTGCCAGAAGCCTCCATCGGCCTGATAGGGTTGTTCAACCAAATATCTGATCCAGAAGTTATCAATAAGCCTGTATCCATGGAGTAATTCTCCAGAAAGACTACGGGAATTTCGTTTTGAATTTCCTTGCCGCCATCGTAAATATTTTTTATCAAATTTTTTCCGCCAATGTCTTTTGCATGTGCCTTTCCTGAAAAGACAAATTGTATCTTGTGTGCTCCTATATCCCTTAATCTTTGTAAATTTCTAAATATTAAATTTGCACGCTTGTATGTGGCAAATCTTCTAGCAAATCCTATGGTTAATTTTTCAGAATCTAGTTTGACTCCAGTCTCTCTTTGAACTAACTCTCTGAGATTCATACGTGCCCGTTCCTTGACTGTGATTATTTCATCGTCCGAAAATGACATTGTTTGAATGTAAGAAGGATCAATTCTCCACTTTGGGTTCTTCTTATCGAATAATGATTTGAAAGGATCGCTGGTCCAAGTGACATGATGAACTCCATTTGTTATTGGATGGATATTTGTGTTCGGAAACATTTTCTCAGCCACTTTTGCATTAAGCCTCGAAACAGCATTGACTTTACCACAAAGTCCGATTCCCAGATGGCTCATTGAACATATATCGCCACTATTTGCGATCTTTCTAGCGTCTGGAGGCAATATATCTCCTAGAATACTTTCGACATCCTCCCATTTGAATCTGTCATGGCCAGCGGGTACAGGAGTATGGGTCGTAAAGAGAGTTCTGGCCGCTAACTCTTCTCTAGACCAACCTTGACTCAACATTTCCAAGACTGCAAAAGTACAGTGTCCCTCATTGAGATGTAATCCAGAAATCTTGTATCCTAATCCCAACAAAGCACGAACTCCACCTACCCCTAAGAGGTACTCTTGTCGAATTCTGGTGGAATCATCTCCACCATACAGAGTCATTCCTAACTGTTGATGTTCAATACTATTTTTTTCATGGAAAGTATCTAGGAAGAATACGGGAACTAGTTTTCCAGTTGTTCCAAAAATCTCTGCTTTCCATATTTTGGCATGAATTTCTCTTCCGTCCAGAGGCAGTGAAATCTCAACCTCAGTGTCAAACAGGAAATCTTTAGGATTGATTTCTGGGTAGGTTTCACTCTGGTTTCCAGCTGAGTCGAGGATTTGCCTAGCGTATCCTTTTCGGTATAGCAAAGTCATTGCAACCAACGGAATTCCCGCATCTGCAGCGCTTTTTACATGATCTCCTGCTAGAACTCCAAGTCCTCCAGAGTAGGTGTGAAGGTCTGAAGTAAGGCCGATCTCCGCGGTGAAGTAGCCAACGAACCCCATGCGAGTCATCGTAACCGGTATAGGTTATCATTTTCACGACTGAATCAATCATTCTGTTCTCTGCAGGTTCATGCATACAATTTGTGCTAAACTGATTTCTATGTGATAATTAATGCTCAGACAGAAATTCCATTCCTAGATTTAGAATCCATTTTAATGTGAGGATAATATGGTAGTGGCTAGACCGAGGTGTATGGCGGTGAGATCAAATACCAACTCCTCTGTCGCCCTGGGACTAATCTTATTGATGATTTCTCCAATTTTATCGGGGGTTACCGGTGCTTCAACTCCAACTGATATTTTGATTGATGGGGACATGTCAGATTGGCTTCAATCAACCGAAATGGGGGTCGATGAAAATGATGTTTCTCTACACCTCACTTGGAATTCTACACATCTTTTCGTTGGGTGGAATGGTACAGATTGGGCTTCCAATGATGAGGGTGCTGACTTTTTTGTTTACATTAATACTACTTCCGGAGGTACTTCGATTTCCAAAGAATGGGGTTACTCTCACGTTCTTCCTTTTGCTGCTGACTATGCTTTGGTGCTAGAGGATTCAAATTATCATGCTATTATTTCTGAACAAGATGGTGTTTGGCAAACAACCCATGAAGAGAATGTAGCCACAGATACTCATACGTTTCCGGATCAACGGTATATTGGATGGTCTGGAAATATGCAGACAGAAATAGCAATTCCTTGGACTGTGATAGGTTCTCCGACTTCTCTGGATTTTGTAGTTTGGTCACAGTGGCAGAATCAAGGTAATGTTTGGGCTTCTTTCCCTCCTCAGAATCCTGCATCTTCAAATGGTGCAGAGACGTTCACTCATATGTATCACCTTCCAGATAGAAATTCATCAATAGAACCTTCTTCTATGGAAGTTATTGCAAATTCGGGTGTGAATAAAGCAGAGGACGCTCTTAACGTGGCTATTGTTTTTCATCAACATCAACCGTACTACAAAAATAAACTGACGGGAATGTTCGAATTACCATGGGTCCGCGTACATGCTATGACAGAATACGTGGATTCGCCCGGTATTTTAGCCCAATATCCCGGGACTCAAGTAACCTACAATCTAGTTCCTTCATTCCTGGAACAACTCGTTGATTATCATACAAATGAGACTCCTGATATTCATACTGATTTTGCAAGAAGAGCCTGGCCAGTAAATCCCAACGGAACAGTAGCAGATTATCCTAATGCTACTGATTTAGAATTACATACAATGCAATTCCAGTCTTTTTGGAACAGTGGATGGATATACAACGTTTCGTCTGAAGATCCTAACGCATGGGTTTTACCTGCCAGCATGCGTTACAAAGAACTCTACGACGCAACTTTGCATAATCTAAAACCAGCTACAATCATGGAAGACCAACTACTTTCCCCTCAAGATCTTCTCGATCTTCAAGTGTTATGGTATCTATTCCAATTCTCTCCCGACTATGTACAAGGCGAATATTCTCCTTTCTTTACTGAACCAAATGACAGACTTGCGCAACAGGATCAAGGTTTGATAGATTTGTTCACCAAGGGAGGTAATTTTACACCTTCTGACCTAACTTACGTAATTGACCAACAACACGCACACATGGCTAATGTTTTGCCTATGTACAGCCAGTTAGCGGAAAGGGGCCAAGTAGAGTTGACTACTACTCCTTACTATCACCCAATCATGCCACTTTTAATGATGGATGGGTGGACATTTGAGGACGGAATTCGTGTGAACAAAGATGCATGGCCTGAAGATGTGACTACACATCTAATCAATGGTATGGATTTATTCGAGGAGGAACTAGGGTTTCGCCCCACAGGTATGTGGCCTTCTGAAGAGGCTGTTTCCCCACCAATGGTGCAACCAGTATCAGACGTTGGAATTGAATGGATGGTTACAGATGAGGAGATATTAGCAAAATCAATACCTCTGGGGGGAGGTTCTATTGATGTGGAGGATGCTGCCAATTTAGCAACTCCTTGGATAGTTGAAGGAGAAAATGGTGGAGAAGTTGCAGTAATTTTCCGAGATCGAGTTATTTCTGATCGAGTCGCATTCCAGTATGGTTCCATGACTCCCGAGGCTGCTGTATCTGATTTCTTATCTTATCTGGACGGAATTCGTTCAGAGTTAATATCTGCCGGAGAAGATCCCAGTGAACATTTGCTTACCGTTGCCATGGATGGAGAAAATTGGATGTTTATGTCCGAATTCCAACATTCTGATAACGCTCGACCTTTCATTCACGAGTGGTATTCTAGACTTTCATCTCATCCTACAGTTGTAACAACAACTCCATCTGAATTCTTATCCAAAAATCACACACACCCTCGTATAGAGACAATCGGAACAGGGTCATGGATAGATGGAACTTTGAGTACATGGGCGGGTGAGGCAGATGAAAGCCTAGCATGGCAACGCCTAGTAGAAGCGAGAACTGCTTTGGTAGAATATGAATCACAAAATCCTAATGACTCTGGCCTCGATCTTGCTTGGGAATCCCTCTACATTGCTCAAGGTAGTGATTGGTATTGGTGGTATGGTCTAGACCAAGATAGCGGATATGATGAGATGTGGGATGTTCTATTCAAAGTACATCTTTCCAATATCTACCGCGCAATCAACCTAGATTTGCCTCCTTACCTTCAAGATCTTTGGACAAACCCTGCACTGCCTGATGAAGTAGCGAGTGCTATAATTGAGCCAATGATTGATGGCATTGCCCTCCCCGGAGAATGGGACGGTGCTGCATTTTATTCTGCAGATTCAGTCAATGGAGAAGATTTGGACATTGAATCATTCCATCTTGGATATGATGCTTCAAATCTTTATGTTAGGGTTGACATGACTAGTCCCAATCAAATCAGAGCATTGAATCATTCGAATGACCCGGACCTTGCTGTCTATTTCATGCAACCAAATGCTCGGAATTTCAATGAGGTGCAGACCAATTTCCGAACATATTTTGGGAATCAAATTCTAGGTTTCCCCGCAAAAAAAATGGTTGCTTTCGACTTTGCACAACTCCGTGATGATGGCCAAGCAAAATGGAATTTATTTGATGCTAGAGGAAAGGTAGGAGAAAATGAACAATGGGCCCTAACGGGCACATCCATACTTGGCGGTTGCGCTGGTGATGAAATTTATGAATTTGTAATTCCTTGGTCCGATTTGGGATTAGCTCCTCGATACACGACTCGAATCAAGGTAGTATCAGCATGGTCGGACTCTCTTTCTTACGGAGACGGAGAGGATGTTGAGATTGCTCCTCCTGCACCGGCAGAAATAGTTCTACCCGATCTTGAAGAATGGGTGACATTACTCGAATTTGATGATGCTGTTGGTGATGAAAATGGGGATGGAGATTACACTTACCCCCTTGCCAGTGATTTCATCCCCGGAAGTGGTCTATTCGATGGAACGTCTTTGAAGATTAGTCAGAGTGCTTGGAATGCTCGTTTCGAGATTAAGATGAAAGAAATGACTGATTTTTGGAGCCTTTCTAATGGCTTTAGTCACCAGATAGTTCAGATATATGTCGATAAAGGGGAGTCGACTTCTGGTAGAACTCAGATGCTTGAGGGTACAAATGCACAAGTACATCCTGATTGGGCTTGGGAAGTCGCAATATCTGCAACTGGAGAACCAGGAGCAGTCAAGGCCGTAGATGCCGCTACTGGAGAAACTAGTGCCAAGGGTATTGAGGTTTCAGGAGATGTTGAAACAAAGACAATCACAATTACTGTTTCAAAGAGCGTTATTGGAAACGATGTCCCGAATTATCGTTTCATTGTTGTTATTGGAAGTCAAGATGGATTTGGAACAGGAAAATGGAGAGACGTAGATGCCACTGCGAAAACGTGGCGTCTAGGAGGGGGAGCCGACCCATCAACAATTGATGGAGTAGATTATGATCCAAACATTCTCGATATAATGCTTCCAGATGGTAATCAAACGTCTATGTTGGGTAGTTATGATGTTTTATTACAGCAATTTGCTACACTAACTGGATTTGAACTTCCAGAGGTTGCTCAACAAGTATACGGGGCTAAGGTTGCTGGCACTACGGCCACTTCTGCCATTCTTGAGTGGTCTACAACCCAACCTGAGTCGGGTGTGGTAAATTGCTCATCTAATGATAACTATTCCAATGAATGGAATGAGTCGTTGCTATCTCCATCTGGGGATTCCTCCCTATCACATACCATTCAGTTATCTGGATTGATTACCTCCACCACGTATTCTTGTGTAATATCAGTTGGAGATGCACCTTCAGCATCACTTCAATTCAATACCTCCGACGAAATTGACATAACTCCTCCTGAAATACTTAATTTAGCAGTTCAAGTACTATCAGATGGCTCTTTGAAAGTAACTTGGTATACTAGCGAGGAGGCGACGGAATCCATTGAAATCAATGACCAAAGATTTTCTGGGGATGTTGTAGCTCTTCGTAAGAATCACGATATAATCTTCCAGCCCAATTTTGATTTGGTGGCACTGCAGACATACACACTTTCAGTCACAGTATCCGATGCATCTGGTAATAGCAACACATCGAGTATTAATTTTGAAATTAGTGAAGAGGATGCAGTCCCACCCTTACCAAATCAAAACGAGGATTACATTGATTGTGAAAATTCAGATGGGGACGATTGCGCTACTCCCACTTCTTCTACTACACAAGTGATCATCGGAGCTGCAGTTTTAATCATTATTTTAGTCAGCTTCGCACTAGTTCGCATTCGAATTTCTGAGACTGAAATTTTGGATGGAATCATTCAAGAAATCGACGAATTATGATTAGGCAAAAGGAATACTTGCGGTTTCATGAGTATGTAGGTTCACGACTGTTAGAATCGCAGGTCTAGGTTGAAATCCTAAAGTTCGTTGGTAACCCGTTTGATCTTGCCATGTACTACTATGGATCAATGTAACTCCTTTGTAATCTGAGACATGATGCCCATGAACGTGACCGGTGACGAAAATATCAGGTATTGTTCGGATCACAAGATTGTCTTCTGGTTCAGGGGATAAAGGTGTTTTCCCTCCCCATGAAGGTGCAAGATGTCTTCGATCAATCATAGCCCTCATTGCAGCTTCAGGTCTATCGTAAGACACACTTCTCATTTTTGATACAAAGTCGTCAATACTTTTACCATGGTATGATAATATTCTAACTCCATGTAAACTGAAATCACATGGATTCCCAACGAAAGTTGTATTGTTGTAATCTTGTTGAAGTTCTGGATCTAATGCTGGTTGAGGTTCTGCTGGTCTAACGGCATCATGATTGCCAGGTAGTAAGAGAACATCAACCCAGTCGGGAAGAGGTTCCAAGAGTCTAGCCAACCCGCCATATTGGTTGAAAAGGTCAGGTATCGCCAATTCTTTTTCTTGATTAGGATAAATACCTACTCCATCGACTCCATCTCCACTGATTACGAAATATCGTATTGTCTTAGCTAAGGGGTCAGTGTTAAACCATTCAACCATTTTATGCCATTGAACTTCCAAGAATGTCTTTGAGCCTAGGTGAACGTCAGAAAGGAATGCTACTGAGATAGCCTGGTCAGAAGGCGCAGAATTCTTATGATGTGCTTTGAGGGGAGGAAAATGAATTTCATCTACTCTGAACGTATCTCTTCTACCTCTTTCTGATTTCAGACGTCCAGTTATTCCTATTACATCATCAGGCATTAATCCTGTTCTGAGAGGGTGTTCTTCCCCGAACTCAGGTCGGTTGTACATGATGCATTCTATTTCTGCTCCTTCATCCTCAAGAGTAAATCTTAGATGCCCTCCATTCTTTGTGTATGTCGGAGAGTTAACAATTCCAATCAGTGAACAATCTTCTTCTCGATACCTTGGTTTATTCATTGAAACCTCACCAATCTGGGTTGGACGGTATGGTAAGATTCTTGAATCAACAATCATTTTCTTTATACTTCTTAAACGGTCGTTGAAACATGATAAAATATCACTCATTCTACCCTCAGTAATACTGTTTCCCGTAATATCAAAGTGAACGTCTAATTCCATATCAACATCCTTAGCATCCATTGGAAACGCAGATAAGTCGAAATTTGCCAATCCATGAGGCCTAGATGGAGAGCGAATCTCTTTTTCTTTCAACGGAGCAATAGTTCTCGCACCATTCTCATCCTTTGCGGAATTTTCTGATGGATTCATTTCCTCGGCAATTTTGAACAATTTGTCAATGGTGTCATCGTCTAGAAAACCGTTTATTTTTGCATGCAATGCAGCCATGAGTATTGGTTCAATTGATTCCAATGGCTCTAACCTTTCACGAGTTCCACGTACTGGCATGAGGTTAAGGGACCACAAGTTCCGTTCACGGACCTCCCACGTCTCCTCGCTCATAGAGTCAATGCTCAACAGGGGCGCTCAAAGAGGATTGCGCTCTATTCTTCGGACCAAATATCTTCGTCATCCTTTTTCTTCAGCTCTTCAACCACAGTACCTTCGGTATTCCCGTCTGCCCAAATGACTTCTCCATACCAGGTGTCTTCCATTCCGGGGACGCGGCCAAAAGCCGATAATGTGGCTTCTTTGAGTGTCAGTTGTTCTGGTAAATCCTCATCTTCATCGATTTTTGATCGGAAATCAAGTCTATGAGTACCTGTCTTCTCCGTTTCAAATACATTGAGAGCTGTCTCGAGGGCTAAACTAACAAAAAGCTGCTTATTCATTGATCTATCTCCTCCTTGGCTATTTGTGGACCTGACAAGGAAGTGATTCTCCCAGAAAGCACAAACATACGCCAATCCTACAGGCTTTGCTTTCGTCCCTCCACCCGGGCCTGCAATTCCTGTGATGGATATTGCTAGATTGGCACCAGAGCGTTTGAGAGCTCCCTCAGCCATTGCCGCAGCAACATCTTTCGACACAGCTCCTGGGACAGAGTCTCCTTCGAATTTTGACTTCTCTACCCCTAATTCACTCATTTTTGCCTCGTTAGAATAGGTTACCCAACCTTGTTTGAACCATTCACTAGAGCCTGAAATGTCTGTTAACGTGCTGGTTAACATCCCACCCGTACAAGATTCAGCTGTAGTAACCATCCATCCATTCTGTTTCAGCTTTCGAGCAAGCCTAGATGCCAAGGTCGCGTTACGCTCACCCATTGATTCCACGGGGCAAGGCATCATTCAAGAGGATGACTATGTGAAAAATGGTGGGCCCGACCGGAATTGAACCGGTGATCTTCGCTTTGTAAGAGCGACGTCATAACCCCTAGACCACGGGCCCCACAGTTCTTACGGGTCTCCTATTGTTGAAGTAGTTACTCATGGCGTGACTCTACTTCTATCCCTAGGGAATAGCACGACTTCGCGAACATTTCCGGCACCAGTAAGCACCATCAGCAATCTAGCAACTCCTAATCCCCACCCAGCATGAGGTGCAGCACCGAAGCGGAAACCATCTGTGTAGAAACGAAAATCATCAGGATTCAACCCCATACCTCGTAGGTTTTCCTCAAGAAAATCGACTCTATGTTCTCTTTGACCGCCAGATGTCATCTCATCCCTTCCGTAATTTAGATCAAAACCACGACTCAATTGTTTTCCAGTACTACCTTTTTCATCTTTGTTGTGATAGATGTAGAAAGGCTTCATTTCCATTGGCCATCTGGGAATAAAATGGAATCCTGGGTGTTCTTCTGCTATTAAATCCGCATCAGAAGCGCTAATGTCGTCTCCCCATTCAATCTGTCCTCCTTTTGATTGAATGATTTTGATTGCTTCATCATAACTAACTCTCGGAAATGGAATGCTGGGCACCACGACTGATATGGCCTCCATTTCTTGAGATGTTCTGTATTCATTGATGATGTCAATCAGATGTTGGTCTTTTGCTGCAACTTGACTCCAAATGTGGTGTATCATCCTTTCTTGTACTCCCATCACATCTTCATCGTCTGCCCAGGCCATTTCAATATCAAATGAAATAAATTCATTCAGGTGTCGATAAGTATCATGTTCTTCTGCTCTAAATGCTGGACCGATTTCGAAAACACGTTCGAGGCCGCCCAAAATTGCAAGTTGCTTGTAGAGTTGTGGACTTTGCGATAGGAATGCGGGAGTTTCAAAATATGTCATTGCGAACAAGTTGGTTCCACCCTCTGAGGCACTAGCAATGATCTTAGGAGTATTGATTTCCTGAAATCCTTCCTTCAGAAGATGTTCTCTACCATACGAGAGAACTTTACTTCGTAATTGGAACATTGCATTTACATGCCCTCTGCGTAAATCGAGGTGTCGATTATCGAGGCGAGTGTCTAACTCAACATTTACTTTATCTGTTATGCCTAATGGAAGCGGTGTCTGAGCTTCAGAAAGGATTTGAGCAGATGTAGCAAAGATTTCGTATTCAGGAGGTGGTAATGGTTCACCTTCGGGAACTTTAGGAGGCCTTTTCTGGGCAACTTTGCCTATGATTTGTACAGTGGATTCTCTTGATATTGATTGCACTGAAAGAAAAATTTCTTCATCCATCGCATCCTTCTTGAGAAAGGCTTGCAAATGACCAGTACCATCTCTTAATGTTAGGAAACATACGCCTCCTCGGCCTCGGGAAATTTCCGCATGTCCTGCTACAGTAACTTCTTTTCCTATCAATTCGGAGCCCGAAATTGTGATTTCTCCGAGTGTGTGAGTTCTGAATGCCGTGGGTAACCAATCGGTTGAGTCTCGTCCGACCATGTAGTGAAGGAGGCGTGTTGGGGACTTCAACCGCTCGGTTTGTTAATTACTGTGAAAATAGGAAAATGGTAAATGTGTTTGATTCCCGCCCCTATTCATGGATGGACACGCCTCCCTCATTCAACGAATGAATGAAATCGATTGGTTTCATTCAATTCCGCTCAATGATGGTCTCGTCACACCTGGACGTGATGACTCTACATCAAAATTGAAGCAAGTATGCTTGCCTACGGACCTTTCAGGAAAATCTGTTCTTGATATCGGTGCATGGGATGGTTTCTTTTCATTTCAAGCAGAGAAGAATGGCGCTGATCGCGTATTAGCGACTGACCATTTTTGTTGGAGTGGCCCAGGATGGGGTTCGAATGAGGGATTCAAATTTGCTCGTGAAGTACTTGGTTCAAAGGTAGAAGATTTGGATATCGATCCAATGGATATTTCCCCTGAAACAGTAGGGGAATTTGATGTTGTAATGTTTTTGGGAGTGTTGTATCATCTCCAGGATCCGATGGCGGGTCTGAGAATTGCAGCAAGCGTTTGCAAAGAACTTCTAATTATTGAGACTTTAATGGATGATCTACATCGTTGGAAACCATCAATGGTCTACTTCCCCAATGACTCATACAACAAGGATTCCACAAACTATTGGGCTCCAAATGTTGCTGCAATGAAGGGAATGTTGCACGACCTTGGTTTTTCAAGAGTAGAAGTAGTATTTCCTAAGAATCGATTCATTCGATATGCCCTACCAATTAGGATTTTATCTTCAATTAAGGGGTTATTTGAGGGCAGAGGGTCATTCCGTCAGACAGTTCACCAAGGCCGAATGTCCTTTCATGCATACCGATAAAAAATATGTTATCACTAATTTCTGCTGAAACATACGATTGAAATGCTATTGCTAGGTCCCGTGGTTCATGAGCGAAGGCGGATGGCTGTTTACATCTGAATCAGTGGCGTCAGGCCACCCAGACAAATTATGTGATGCAATCTCAGATTCAATTCTTGATGCATGTTTATCGTTGGATCCAAATGCCAAGGTGGCAGTTGAAACACTAGTCAAGGGAAGGGAAGATAAGTCATTCATTGTCCTAGGTGGGGAAGTCTCTCTCTCCGAAGATGTTGAGAACCCTGATTTTGTCCAAGTAGCAAGAGATGCAGCCGCTAAAATTGGTTACATAAGTCATGATATTGGGATGGATGCACGTTCAGAAAAAACCTGCGAAGTAATCGAATTAATTACCCGACAATCAACTCATATTAATCGAGGAGTAGTTCAGGAAATCGATTCCCAGGGTGCAGGAGATCAAGGATTGATGTTTGGATATGCATGTGATGAAACTGAGTCATATGAAGGTCACAAGGGCCGTTGGATGCCTCTTGCTATCGCTTTAGCTCAGGCACTCACTCGTCAATATCGGAGATGCAGAGATGATGGAACCTTAGATTGGGCTCGTCCCGATGGTAAATCTCAGGTCACCCTGATGCACGATGAAAATGGTGCAGTAGTTTGCGCGACAAATATTGTTATCGCAGCCCAGCATAAGGATATGCTTGAGGAATTCAGTACTGAAAAAGAAGAACAAGAGTGGATAAGAAAAGAGATATTAGAACATGTGATTAAACCTATAGTTCCAGCTTCATTAATCAATGAAGATACAGAAATAGTAGTTAATGGAACAGGTCGGTTTGCAGATCCCGGCGGTCCTTATGCTGATGCTGGTCTCACTGGTAGGAAAATAATTGTTGATACATATGGGGGAAGAGGTCGACATGGAGGAGGAGCATTTTCTGGGAAAGATCCTTCTAAAGTCGATCGTTCTGCAGCATATGCTTCAAGATGGGCCGCCAAGCATGTAGTTGCTTCCGGTCTTTCTCGTGAGTGTGAAATTCAGTTGGCATATGCAATAGGAATTCCTAACCCTGTAAGTGTGCGTGTTGATACATTCGGAACTGGTTTGGTACCCGATGATAAAATAGCGAATCTGGTGAGTGAACATTTTGATTTCCGCCCCGGCCATATTATTCGAAAATTAAATCTAAAGTCACCGATTTATGCCGTTACGGCTTCTGGAGGTCATTTTGGACGGGCTCCTGAAGAATCATCTCAATTTACTTGGGAACGACTGGATGAGAATATTCTCTCCTCATTCCGTGCCGTGTTGTGAATCGCACATACAGTTTCTTATTTTCGCGAGGGCTTCATAGCGAAGGTAATGGTCCATTGGGTAATGCGTCGCGGTTCAATAGTAGCCTGTGTCCTATTCCTGTTGGCATCTTGTGGGCCACTGGTCGGCATTGCATCTGCTGATTCATCTGTTTTGTTAGATCTAGATCGAGACCTCGTAGTATTGACTTCAGGTCAATCTACCAATGTAACTTTGACAGTCGAAAATAATGACACTTCAATACATGATTTTTCTCTCTCTCTCGGTGGCTCTTCCGCTGGTTCAGAATGGAGTGTTAATTTAACTCAAACAAGCATGAACCAAGTTTTCCCTTATGCCAGTGACTCAATTGAGATTGTAATTTCCCTGAGTGGAAATCCTTCCTCCTCTTCATCTGGCACTCAATGGATTATTGTGAATCGAAGTGGAGCCTCTTCTAGCATCGAAATTCATCTTTCTGTTGGTGCGATTTACCTTCCAGATATCGATGCTACTGAAATCGGGAACAGTGGTTTGATTCAATCTGAAGTTAACTCCACACTTGTTCTACCCGTGGAAATATCCAATTTTGGTTCTGTTCAAGATACCATATTGCTTAGTGTTGGTTCTGAGCCCGATATTGCTAGTTTTTGGGCAAACCAATCAAGTGGAAGTAATTCCAACAACACGGGTGAAAACAATAACAGTGGAAATAATACTGGTGGAAATAATACTAGTGGAAACAACAGTGGTGCTAGCAATGGAACGACAATAAACAATTTGTTGATGATTGGTAATAGTTACACTTCTCAAAATTCCCTTCATTCTATTCTCGAGGAGTTGGGGGTTACAGATGCTGAGGCATTAACTGGAGGAGGAATGCGTTTTAAGGGACACTGGGACAACGTAAATTCCTCAGGAAATTCATGGAATACCACTCTAAAGAACCCTAATTTGAATTGGGATTATGTCGTACTTCAAGATCAGAGCCAAATTCCGGGTTTCAATAGGTCAACAACATCTTGGGTTGAAGACAAAGATGCGGCTATTTTGTTAGCAGATGCAATTGAATCAGAATCTTCGGAATCAGTTCTATTGATGACATGGGGCAGGAGAAATGGTGACCCTACCAATCCCACAATATACTCTAACTTCACAATGATGCAAGACAGGCTCGAGCATGGTTACATCGACTTTCGAGATAACATGACTACTCAGGGAAGAGATGTATGGATTGCTCCTGTTGGATTGGCCTTCAAGCACATTCATGACTCGGTTCAATCTTCGGGTGCAAGTCCGATTTCAGTTGGAACAACTTTCTATGGATTATATTCTGCTGATGGAAGTCACCCATCCTTGTCAGGAAGTTATTTGGCAGCTTGCGTGATTTATGCAACCTTAACCGGAGAGACGCCCGTAGGGTCCAACGACACCATCGCACTTTCAAGTTCTTTGAAACTTGAATTACAACAAGCGGCAGCAGCTACGGTGTTTAACGAGACCAGCCATCTCTCTTATCCTTGGGAGAATACTTCCTCTTCCGGAGGTACTTCAATGTCCAGAACCGTCCCTAGTCAAGGTCTTGATGCATCCAGTTGGACGGTAACTTGGGAAGATCCAGTAGTTCGAAATTTATCTTCTGGATCATCTACTTTCGTTAATCTGAGTATTGAAATTCCACCAAACGCTGCTCCCGGTCCATACGGTTTCAGACTTCATGCTGCTAGTGCACTCGGGAATACAAGTGTGAGCACAGTAATGGTAGTAGATGTGAACGGTACTCATTTGTTTGAATCCAATTTTTCCACTGATAGTTCTTGGGTTCCTGGAGATTCTGGAAATATCACGCTGACTATTACTGACGTCGGAACTGAGGGGGTATCTCCTACTCTGGTTTCAGGAAGTATTTCTGGGACAGGCGCTTGTTTAGTGGATAGTATACAATCTATCGACACATCTGAAGCAGCTGCTTGGTTGTTTGCGATAGATATCTTATCTTCAGCGCACGTCGGAGACCTATGTCATATCTCGGTCAGTATTTACGAGGCTGAAAGTGATTCTACCGTTGTTTTATCTCATTCTTTTGCAATAGGAGAGATTCTTTCGATTGAAATTGATTTGCCAACAATATCTACCCCAATTGAACCTGGTTTAGTTTCAAATGTAGACCTCATTTTGTCAAATACTGGTACCGAGGATCTTACCGTTTATGCATCGTCTTCTGCTATTGAAGGATTATCTATTTCTATTCCAGAAACCGATGTGGCGAGAGGTGCAGTCGAAATAATGACAGTTTCAATTACTGCCGATTCACAAATTCCCCATGTTGGTATTTCATTACTCAACATTACCTTCTCCGTTAACTTATCAGGGGCTCAGATTTCTATCGACGGTAATGAATCAACTACAGGTCAGATTGAGGTGAATATCTTCCCTTGGTCTTCCCTCAGAATTATATCGCCTCAGACCAATGGAATCACTATTGAGCCTGGTTCCTCTGCTACCTTTTCCTTTGATGTTGAGAACGAAGGCACTCAATCTAGTGATGCTTCTTTAGTATGGTCTTCAGTCCCTGCTGGAATCAGTTTTAGCACCCCTAACGGTTCTATATCATTTTCAGTTGGTGAAATTAAGACAATATCGATTCTTATTGAATCAGAGCAATCAGCAATTGCAACGAATTCTCCAGTTAGTTTTGAATTAGTTTCCACAGTTGATGGCTCCATTCTTGATTCTATCAGCGCTTCTATTTCCATCACCTCTCGAGGTATTCCATCTTTAACAACTGGATCAACTCAATTATCCATTCTACCCTCTCTTTGGAGCACCGTTGATTTCACTGTTGCAAATATTGGAAATTCAGCAGGAGTCTTTGAAATTATTGTTGAGGAAAGTCCAGTAGATGTTCAAGTAATTCTATCCGAGAGTGCGTTTTCGGTCAACTCTGGTGCTACTGATTCTGTAGAAGTACGAGTCAAAGGCACTGGGACTGGACAATTGACTCTCAGGGCGTATTCTACAACAGGCCCTGACTTCAATTCCACTGCATCTGTTCTGCTAGTCCAAGGTTCTCTAGCGGCTCAAGTTACTATTTCTCCTTCAGTTGCGAATTTGCAGCATGATGAAACCATTACTTTCTCAGGATACATCTTCAACCCTACAGATAGTTCTGGGGAATATGCA
>MDTG01339868.1_pt1 | contig 17282 bp, 15 predicted proteins | sample 811421 | NCBI WGS metagenome assembly MDTG01 (sample SAMN05326645, study PRJNA326480) | marine metagenome | isolation source: seawater | place: Pacific Ocean: South East | collected 2011
ACTAAGCCTTCCGTTAAAAATGATAAAATTATTAACCTTCCTGTTTTTCAAAAATTTATCAAAATAATAATAAAGACCTACTGAAGATTCATACATTTTATTCTTAATCTTCTTCCATCTTTTATCAAGAAGTTCCATGTTATCTAATCTCAATTGAGTACTAATAGTCGAATGGACTCCAAATAAAAGTTCTTTTTTAATATCATCTTTAAGATTAGAAACTTTACTATTGTCAATTATATCATTTCTGTTAATCTTTATTAATTCTGAGTTTGGGTTTCTTTCTTTAAAAATCTTAAATCCTTTTTTCGCCTTATGAGTGCATATGGAACATATGCTTCTTTTGTTTAAAACATTTATTGAGCAACTAGTTAATGCTTTATCACACATAAATATAACCTGTTTAGAATTATTACTTGCCTTATGGACTTTTTCTGATAAGGAAAAATTTAATTCCAATGATGGGCTTTGTGCAGCAAGATTTAAATAAGAAATATTAATTTTACTCATATGAATTTTATATGATTTATATTCAAGTAATAAAAGTACTTAATTTATGTATAAAAACATTAAGTTTAACCTATTTTATTATCTTTAATTTAAAATTAAAATGTCCAAAAAAATTATTTTTTTATATCCTGAACTAACACCGTACTTTTTGGGATGTATTAATATTTTTTCTGATCATTACCCTAAAATAAATTTACATATAGTTTACGATAAGATATTTGAGAAAGTACTCTTAAAAAATAATCTTAAATATTCATTAATTCAAAAAGATGAATTTCAATCAAAAAAAGATTTATACTCCTACTGTTTCAATCTGAAACCATCCGTAATTATTATATCTGGGAGAATGTACAGCGATTATTTATATGTTGCTAGAAAAATGAATAACATATGCACAAGAGTTACTGTTCAAGACACAATCTATATCAAATCCTTCAAACAATTTATTATTAGGAATCTTAGTTTTTTTTTATATAAAATTTATTTTGATAAATTTTGGGGAGTAGGTGATCTACAGAGGAAATTTGCACTAGATATTGGTTATCAAGAACAAAATATCTATGATGGTTTTTATGTTGCTGATAAAATATTTTTTGAGGCTTCAAAAAAGAATGAATTTTCAAAAAACAACACCACTTTTTTATTTATAGGAAGACTTGTAGAAGAAAAAAATATTTTGAGATTAGTTAGATTAATAGAATCTATAAATCATGATGAAAATGTAAATCATAAAATAAATATTATTGGTAGTGGTTATTTAAAAGATAAGATACTTAAATACAAATGTGTAAATTATAAGGGCTCGCTTAATCAAAGGCAAATCATAGATATAGCAAATGATTCGGATGTTTTCTGTTTGCCCAGTATATATGAGCCATGGGGAGTTGTTACACACGAAATGGTTGCTCTTGGGCTTCCAGTTCTCATATCAAATAAATGCGGATCAGGTGATCTTGTTAAAAATGAAATAAACGGATTTAAATTTGATCCATTAAATGATTTTTCTATCATTTCAGCAATTAAAAAATTTACTTCACTTTCCAACTCCCAAAAAAAAGATTTTAGCTTAAATTCAATAAAAATTTCAAAAACTATCACACATACTTTATGGAATAAAACATTGTTGTCATTAATAGTAAAAAGATGAAAATATTAAATAGAAAAATTGGTGTCAATTATCCTCCATTAATTATTGCAGAAATTGGTATTAATCATAATGGTGATATCAAAGTCGCTAAAGAAATGGTTGACAGTGCTAAAAAAGCTGGTGTCGAAATTGTAAAACATCAAACACATATCGTTGAGGACGAAATGAGTCCAGAAGCTAAAAAAGTAATTCCTGGAAATTCTAAAAAGTCTATATATCAAATCATGGATGAATGCTCGTTAAATTACAATGATGAGTTAGAATTGAAAAATTATGTAGAAGAATGTGGTATGATTTTTATTTCTACACCCTTTTCTAGGGCTGCCGTTGATAGGCTTGTTTCTTTTAATGTACCAGCATTTAAAATTGGAAGTGGAGAATGTAATAATTACCCTTTAATTGAATACATATGTAATTTCAAAAAACCAATAATTCTAAGTACTGGGATGAATTCAATTGAAAGTGTTAAAAAAAGTGTTGAGATATTAGAAAAAAATAAAATAGAATATGCTCTTCTCCATACTACAAACCTATATCCTACACCATATAATTTAGTTCGATTAGGTGGTATGCAAGAATTAATGAAAACTTTTCCAGGAATTCCAGTAGGATTAAGTGACCATACTACAAATAATCTATCCTCTTATTCGGCAATAACTCTTGGTGCGTCAATTATAGAAAGACATTTCACCGATTCTATGGATAGAGTTGGACCAGATATAATTTGCTCAATGGATGAGAAAAAATGTAAAGAATTAATTAATAATAGCAAAATTATAAAATCGATGTTGGGGGGTAAAAAAGAACCTGCAAAAGAAGAAAAGGTCACTATTGACTTTGCTTTTTCAACAGTTGTATCGATAAAAAATATTTCAGAAGGAGATAAATTTACTAAGGATAATATTTGGGTCAAAAGGCCTGGTACAGGGGAAATAAAAGCAGAGTTTTACAACGATGTTCTAGGAAAACATTCAAATGTTTCAATAAAGAGTGGTGAGCATATTAGATGGTCATATTGCTCTTAACCTCTAGTAGTATAAATGCTTATTTTCTAAATCTTTTTTAACGTTTTCTATAAGTAAAGATAATTCACTACTTTTCATTTTTTCAGCATTATTACTGTTAAGAATATGAGATAGGTTATTTAAGGATTTATGTTCTTTATTGAAAATAAAAATATAATCATCACTGACATTTGTATATGGAAGTTCCTCTTCAGCTATTAAGTCTTCACTTAGCTCCTCACCAGGTCTAATTCCAACTTCTAGAATATTGTCTGAAATAATTTTTGCAAGATCGATTATGTTTACCTTCTTCATTTTTTTTGATAAAATAAAGCCCTCATTTACTGATTCAGTAAATTCTATACATTTTTCAACTATTTGACTAGCCTCCTCCTTTGAAATCATTAATCTTGTCATTTGACTACTAGTTATTTCAAGAGATTTATTTGATCTTTTATTATTTAGCCATAATGGTATAACTGAACCGCTACTTCCAGCAATATTTCCAAACCTAGTACAGCAAAATCGGGTTTCATCTGTATTTGCTTCTAAAAACATTTTTTCCATAATCCTTTTAGAGTAGCCATATAAACTTTTTGGTGAACATGCCTTATCAGTACTTATCCCAACAGTTAATGGAATTTTATTTTCCTTAGATATGTCAATTATATTTTTTGATCCTATAATATTAGACTTAACCATTTCATATGGTTGTTTTTCTGCCGAATCAACATGCTTCATTGCAGCAGCATGGATTATGATATCAGGATTAATTTTTTTTATATAATTATCGAGAGAGAGCTTGTCCTCAACACAACCTAAAATAATTTCAACTTTATTAAACATTCTTTTAAGAAGAACTTGAGCCTTTTCGTTTCTTGAATATGAATAAAAATGATATTTATTTATGTTATTCTTAATGAAAGTGCTCCCAACTGTTCCGCTTGCACCTGTTATAAATACTTTTTTCATTAGTATGTAATTGTTTTTTGAATTATATTATTTGATAAGTCAAGATTTTTAATGATCGAGATTATTTTTGATGCTGAATCTCCATCTCCGTATGGATTAGAAAATTCTTTATTCTCATCTTTTGATTTTAAACATTCTCTTATGGCCTTTAATATTTGAGTTTCATCGTGGTCAACATCGATAACATTATTTGGCCTTAATCTTTTGTTTTGCCTAGTGCCAATATTAATTGTTGGAATATTAAAAGTTGCTGTTTCGTGTATCCCGCTACTAGAGTTTCCAATAAGTGCAATAGATCTCTTTAAAAGATTGATATAATCGGAAATTGAAAGAGTTTCAATGTACTTGAAATTTGAACTTTTAACTTCTCTTATAATATTTGAAAAACCTGCATCATTATTTGGCAGAATAATTATTACATTAATATTTGCTTCCTTAAGTGCTTTAAGAGTCGTAACTATTTGTATCGTAGATTTTTCCGGTTCTGTGGTTACAGGATGTTGAATTAAAATAAAAAAATTTTTATTAGTTAAACTGTATTTTTTTAATATATCAGGATCATCATTAACTTGTTTAATTGCATCAATTGATGGACAGCCTACATTAAAAACATGTCTAGGTTCTTCCCCCATTTTAATTAATCTATCCACAGAATCTTTATTGGCTGCAAAATGATAATGTGAAAATTTAGACATTGCGTGTCTTATTGATTCATCTATAGTTCCTGTAACTTCGCCCCCTTGAATATGTGCCACAGGAATATTCATATGAGCACCTGCAATCGTAATAGCAAGGTTTGCTCCTATGTCAAAGCCTGAAAGAATCAAATTTGGCTTTACTTCTTCTAAGCAATAAGTTACATCATGGACAACTCTTGAAAAGGCCCTGACCATTGACCCAGCAGTGTCTGTATTCTCTGTAAACATTTTAATTTTAAAATCAATATGAAAACCGTCATTGATAATTTCATCTATTGTATTTCCCATTTCAGGTTTTATATGAGCACCTGTAACTGCTAAAGAATAATCTAAATCTTTATCTTTTACGATCAAATCTAAAATTGGTTTAAATCTTGAATAATCAGCTCTTCTCTCAGTTATAATAAATATTTTTATCACAATTAGTTTGTATTATTAAAATTATCGTAAATATTTGGTAATTCTTGATTTAATTGATTTGACAAATACATATTAACTATTTCATCATTAAATTTATCATATATTAATAATAAATGTTCAGGCTTCCAATCTTTTTTCAACCAAAGTTTTCCAGTTGTCTTTTGCTTGATTGAATTTAATTCCCCATTTTTTTTAAGCTTATTTATTAAATCAATTATGGATAAAAATCCTAATTTCAAAGATCTTGCGGATAACTGATGAAGTCCATCATTCTCAACTAAGTGTGCAGGTGTTTGATGAATGATGTTTCCTGCATCTATTTTGGGAGATATGTAATGAATTGTTACTCCAGTGTATTGAGGCTTTAAAAAATAAGAGGGCCAAAAGTGAGTTATAGCTCCTTTAAACCAGGGAGATAGGCCTCCATGAATATTCCATGTTTGAATAGGAAAAACATTTAAAGTTTCTTTACTCAAAAGGCCACATCCACATGTAATTACAATGTCAGGATTTTCTTTTAAAACAAATTCATGACAAACAGATGAATTAATTTCAGATCCTTTTATTCTTAAAGTATTTTTAAAAGACATGAATTCATTTCCAAAAACTTCTAATTCAGCTTCCTCTCTTTTCTTAAAGTGTAAATTATGTAATTTTAATATATTGTTTGAGTATTGATTGTCAAGCATCGGAACAAAACTTTCCCTTTCCTCAATGATTAGAGATTGTAAAAGTTTATGCTTTTGTAAAATATTAGCAAGAAAGATATGTCTTGGATGATTACCACAAATTAAAAGTACTCTCATAATTTTTTTAATAATTTATTTTGTTCTAAAACCTTAGCAACATTTATAGCTGTTTTCATATCAACATTGAATTTAATAGATAACTCTTGTAAAGAATATGTCCCATCAGAATAATTTAATAAAATCATAGAAAATCTATTAAATTCTCTTCCATCAGTCAAACTATCATTAGATTTTTCCTCTCTAGTTAATTTTGAATTGATATTCGGATATAAATTTCTTTTGCCAAGTTGAGGTTCACATTGAGGTTTTAAATTAATGTAAAAAGATTCATTTTCAAGATCTTTAATCAATCTAATTATTTGAGTAGAGCTCTCAATTATTCTGTCTATATTCATGAAATTTTTATCATCCAGAGAAGTATGATACTCAGGGTATTCTTCATAAACAGTTCTTGCAATCTGACCAATTTTAATATTCACTCCAAGGGAATTATATTGTCTTTCATCTGATCCTCCAAATGGTGTAAATTCTCGTATTCTGATATCATTTACCCTCTTAAATAATCTATCTATAATTGAGTTTGAGTTTTTTGATAATTTGTAACTTAATTTTTTAGAGGGCCCGCCTAAGCATGTTAAAACAATTCCACCAATAACATTCTTTTTTAATTCTTTCTCTTTTTTTGATATATATGCTATTGAACCAATAGTCTCGGGATTTACAATAAATCTATAAGTGAATAGACGGTTTTTAATTGCTTTAATTTTATTATATAAGTTAATCATCACTAGAGGACCACTTAATTCATTGTTTGCCATGGAAGGGTGACATAAATACGAAGAAATTAAAATTTCATTTTTACACCTTCCTTTCAAAACTTTTTCGCCTACTTCTAGAGTTCCCTTTTTATGCTCAGAATCAATTAAAACATTATAATTCCCACTTTTTAACTTTTTATAGTGTTTGTATGCAATGCTAAAACCCCAATTTTTTTTGTAATATGATGTTATATATGGAATGGCATTTTCTAAATTCTTTTGAGTATATAAATGTTTTTTTAATTCTCCCAGTTTTAAATTTTTTTCTATGGCCGTAGAGTATCCGATGACATGTAAATTATTTTCTTTAAAATCAATGATTCTATTCCCTTCAGGTGATTCAATATATGCATCCCTAATTATCCATTCAGGAGGAATGTTCCAATCAAAAACCTTTTCTCCAGATTTAAATCTAATAATCTTGAAAGGAATATGATTTTGTAATATTTTTAAACTTTTTCGATATCCTTCACCAAGAATTGACCTATTTATTGGATATAATTCGTCAAATATGATTTCAAGTTGAATTTTATTCATAAGGTCATATTTGTATTAATCTAAAAATTTGTCATAAATAATTTCATCTTTTTCTATATTGATTTTTACTTTCCTGCCAATAATTTTATTTAAATCGCTCCATTTAAAACCATCACCTGGGCTCAAAAGATGTAAATCTGATTCTTTTAATATTTGCCCTTTTAAAATTTTTATTTTTGTAGCAACTGATCTTTCGAGTTTTAGCTTATTATCATTAACTGAATCTGAAATAACAACTTTTTCCTCACCTAAAGCATTTTCAAGATTCCTAATGTCTCTTACCATTTTCTCTATCCCAGGTATTGATAAAGACCCTAGTTGATCTGTTCCCTTCATATTTCTATCTATTGTTACATGCTTCTCGATTATTTCAGCTCCAATTGCAACAGCAGCATTAGGAATCGATATCCCTATTGAATGATCTGAATATCCTATCACATATTTAGAGTAATTTTTTTTCAAAAATGTGATTGATTTTAGATTTATATTTTTATAACTGGCAGGATATTCTGAAAGACAATGAAGAATAGATATTTGATCATGATACTTACTAATAATACTAATTGCAACATCTATTTCTTGAATGCCAGACATCCCTGTTGATAAAATTATTGGAATTTTTGTTTCAGCTAAAGCTTCTAAAAGAGGTAAATTAGTTAAATCTCTTGAAGCAACTTTTAATTTATCTGGCTTAAATAATTTCAAAAGCGAAAGTGCCCCAACACTACATATAGTCTCTATGAAATCAAGATTCCTTGATTTTGCATATTTATATAATTCAAAATGTTCATGATCGGATAGCTCTAAATATTCTCGATGTTCTCCATAGGTCCTCCCAAATGAATTTGGAGAATCATAAATCCTATCCATTTGAGATTTTGATAATTCTTGTTTTAAGTCTCTTTTTGTAAACTTAACAGCATTCATTCCTTTAAACTGTTTGTTGTTGAATTTATCTGTAATTGGTCTTGCGACAATATCAATTAATAATTTAGCTAAATCAATACTCCCATTATGGTTTTGCCCAATCTCAGCTATTAAATATGTCATTTTTTATTTTTATTTATGTTAATTCCCATTTGATTAATTAAATCAGTCTGATTAGTAATATAATCAATCAAGTCCTCATAAGATTCGTGATCTCCATGATAAGAAGAAAAAATTGATGAAGCTATTTGAAAATCTATAGAATTGTCGATTGTTAATCTTATATTTTGAACACTATCAAAAATTTTATTTGCTCTAAGTTTTAGTATTTTAAATTTATTTGGATTTTCATATACATAGTTAGTTACATGTTCTAAATATTTTTGTTTCGCTTTTGATTGAAATATTTTTTTTAGTGCATTAAATGAAATTATTTCTGAAAAAATCCCAAAGTGTGATAAGATCATGGGTCTATCATTTTGATCAAAAAAACCGACATAATCCATAGATTGATAATTTTTGAGATTGTTAACCAAATCCTTTAGTAAACTAATGTTAATAAATGGATTATCTGAGCAAACTCTTATAGCATGTGTCAAATTATTCTTTTTGCATATAGAATAAAACCTTGAAAGAACATTCTTTTCATCACCTCTAAAACAATTGACTCCAGTTTCATCTGCAATTTTTTCAATTAAATTGTCTTTATCAGATTTTGTGGTTGCTACATATAATTTAATTCCTGTTTTTTTTAATTTTTCTATTAATATTTTGAGAATACTTTTATCTTGATAAAAAGGCAAAATTACTTTGTTCGGTAACCTAGTTGAGTTTGTTCTTGCTTGAATTATTATTGCAGTTTTAAGCATCCTTTTGAATATTTTTTGCTTTAATATATAATTCTGCAGCTCTAAAATCTTCTTCATAATCAATATCAATTTCTGCTTCAATTCCGCTAGTAATAAATGGAAAGACATTATCTGAAATTAAACTTCTATTTTCAAGAATTAAATTTTTACTGCAAATATATAGAGCGCCGTTTTCAAAATAAAAACTCTTAATTGTTTGAGATCTTTGCTCAAATTCATAATTAAAAGGTAAAAATTTGTTGTTTGAAATTTTTCCTATTTTTTTATCAATCTTGGATACTGTCATTAGAGAGTCAATATTTTTTTTTAAATAGACTTTTATAACTTCATTGATGTTAAAATTCTCCCTAAATGGATTTGTAGGTTGTAACAATATTATATTTTGATAAGGTATATTGGTGTCTTCAAAAAATTTACATTGATCATAAATAGCATCTCCTATTAATGAAATATTAGTTGCTAAGTGTGATTTTCTTTTATAAGTCCTAACGTTATATTTTTGAGCTATCTGAATTATTTTTTCATCATCTGAGTTTACCCAAATATCATTGATGTTAAAATTCTTGATTGCATATTCAATTGTATATGATATTAAAGGTTTTCCACATAAAATTTTTGAATTTTTCGAGACAAGTCTTCTGGAGTTTTTTCTTGCGGGAATTATGACTTTAAAATTATCTACCATTTTCTATTTTCTCTTTAAAATAACTATATGTTTTATCAATTCCTTCCTCAATATCTGTTTCAGGAAGCCAATTCAGGTTTTTTTTTGCTTTGTGAATATTTGGCCTTCTTATTTTTGGATCATCCTCATGGGCTTCAGCATATCTAATGCGAAAATCATTAAATTTCTTTTTAAGAATTTCAGTCAGCTTATTTAAAGAAATTTCATTGTCATTCCCAAGGTTTATAGGGGATTTAAAATCAACCTTTGATGCACTAATCAACCCTTTTATTAAATCATCAACATAACAAAAGCTTCTTGTTTGATTACCATCACCATAAATAACCAATTCTTTATTCTTTATGATATTAACTAAAAAGTTACTTATTACTCTCCCATCATTTATTTCCATTCCAGGACCATAGGTATTAAATATTCTTACAATTCTAGTTTTAACATTATAAATTTTTCTATACTCAAAACATAGTGTCTCTGCAATCCTTTTCCCTTCGTCATAACAGGATCTTAATCCCATCGTATTAACATTTCCATTATATTCCTCAGGTTGAGGATTAACTTTTGGATCACCATAAACTTCACTGGTACTGGCTTGAATAAAGATAGACGCCTTATTTTTTGCAAGTTCTAAAAGGTTTTTGGTTCCTATATAGTTTGTTTCTAAAGTATATAATGGATCTTTTTGATAAATTGGAGGACTTGCAGGACATGCCAAATTAAATATAATATCAACGTTACTATTGATTTTTGGTATGTTATTAATATTTGCTTCTATAAATTCAAAGTTATCGTCATTTAAAAAATATTTAATTGAATCTATATTGCTAGAGTAAAAATTATCTATTCCAATTATTTTATAATTTGAAATTAAATTTTTAATTAAGTTTTGCCCAATAAAACCTGCACAACCTGATATCAATACAGTTTTCATATTTTTTTATTTATTTTTTTATTATTTACTTCATAAACTATATTACATTTTTCTAATGAAGATTTTTTATGTGATACTATTATAATACTTATTTCTGAACTTAATTTTTTTAGTAAATCAATAATCCTAGCTTCAGTTTTAACATCTAAATTACTAGTTGATTCATCAAGGATTAATACGCTTTTATTATGATATAGGGCTCTAGCTATAGCGATCCTTTGTTTTTGACCTCCAGATATTTTTATGCCGCTTTCACCTAAGGAAGAATTTAAATTATCTTTAAACTTTTCAAAAAGATCCACCTTCTTTAGTATATCTATAACTTTATTTTTATCAATCTTAGATTGCTGAAATTCTAGAGATATATTGGAAAACACATCTTCATCTAGGATAATTGATTCTTGTGGAACATATGAAAAGTAGTTTCTTAACTCTATAAAATGGATTTTTTCACTATCTATATAGATTTTCCCATTTTTAGATGACATGAGCCCTGATATTAGCTTAATAAATGTAGATTTCCCTGACCCACTAGGGCCATAAATTCCTATGAAGTCATTTTTTCTAATTTCAAAGTTTATATTTTCTAGAACCATATCAGTTTCATACTTAAATGAATGGTTCTTATAAGAAATCCTATTGAAATTTTTTATTGGATTAATTGAATATATCTCTTGATTTATTTTGAGGTATTCAACAATTTCTTTTAATGGTATCGAAAAATATTGTATCCCCTGAAAGGCATTTGATAATTTATTTAAGGAGGGAATGATTTTGTATATGGATACTGCCGAGACACTTAAATAAGAAATTAACAAAGCTTCATTTTTAGTTGATGAAAGAATAATTATCATCCCAAAAACAATAACAAAAATTGCTAACTCAAAAATGCTTTTTGGTAATTTTAAGTAGAATAAGTGTTTATATGATGCATCAGTCACTTTTTGTGTCATTTGATCAAATTGAGATTTAAATACTTGGGCTTTATTAAATAATTTTATTACGTCAAATGCTCTGAAAGTTTCATTAATCAACTTGATTCTTGAAGTGTTATTCTCTGTTACTTTTTTACCAAGCGCCTTAACAATTTTATTAACTGAAAAATGGAACAGTAAAAGAATTATTGTTGATATAAAAGTAAACGCTATTCCCAAAACTGGATCATAGAAAAATATTAATGATATTATTAATATCAATAAAAAAGTTTCATTAATCATAGTTATAAAAGGGGAAATTAGCTGATTCCCTATCCTAATAGATTCTTGATTTAAAACCCTTAAAACCTTTGGCATATTTTCGTTTATATATTCGGTATATTGTGAATTAATAAATTTTTCATAAAGCGAAACATTAATACGTTTAGTAATTGAATAAGTGATTTTTTCTTGTTTATAGGTAAATATTATTTGAAAAATTGTTTTTACTAAAACAATAGAAATCATCAAAAATGAAATATTTAGTACTGAATGATTAAAGGGTATAATATTTAAAATTATGTAGAGATTAGAACTTGATACATCTTCTCCTGAAATTATCAAAAGCAGAAGAATAATAACTGATATTGAAACTATCTCTAAAACTGTATTTACTACAGAAATCAATAAGTACACTGAAAATGTTTTTTTCTCTCTCTTTGTCAATACATGAAAAAGATTTTTTGATAGAAGAAAAAATGCTTTAATTTTTGATAGCATATAGTTTATTTAAGTGTCTAATGACATTACATGTTTAAACAAACCTTTAAGTGAGTCAAGATTAATTATGTTTCTTCCATCTAAAAATAAAATCGGTTTAACTAATTTACCTGATACAGTATTAAAATCAATTTCTTTAAATTCATCCCATTCCGTAAGGATACAAATCCCGTAAGAACCAATTAAGGACGCGGTTAAAGAAGAAGAAACTGAAACTCCTAATAAACTTGACTCTGCTAATGAATCTAAGTCTCTTAAAATTATTTTTTTTGATACCATCGGATCAAAAATATTAACTCCTATACCGTTTTCTAATAATTTTTTTACAACATCTATAGAAGAAGATTCCCTACTATCATTTGTGTCTTTTTTAAAAGCCCATCCTAATATCGAAACCTTAGGTTTGAATTTTATCTCTTTAAGTGAGTCAATGATTTTAATTGAAAATCGTTGTCTTTGAAAATCGTTAATTTTTATTACGTTTTCCCAATAATCAGCAACTTCATCAAGTTTAAAATATTTACATAAGTAAACAAGATTTAAAATATCTTTTTTAAAACATGAGCCCCCAAATCCCACAGATGATTTCAAAAACTTTGAACCAATTCTCGAGTCCTTACCAACAGCCCTTGCTACCTCATCAATTTTAGCTCCTGTTTTCTCACATAGAGCTGATAAACTATTTATAGAGGATATTCTTTGAGCTAAAAATGCATTTGAGGCAAGTTTAGATAATTCTGATGACCATATATTTGTTCTAATTATTTTATTATCTGGAATCCACTCTCTATAAATATCTGCGATAATATTGACAGCTTTATTTCCCTCAACAGTATTTTCGCCACCAATTAAAACTCTATCAGGGTTAATTAAGTCATCAATAGCAGTCCCTTCAGCTAGAAATTCTGGGTTAGAAATAACTTGAAATTTATTCTTTTTATTAATTTGATTTAAAACTGATTTAATTTCTTTTCCTGTTCCTACTGGAGCTGTTGATTTTTCAATGATAATTTTATCAGACTGGGATAATTTAGCAATGAGTTCTGCACATTTTTTTACGTTCGTCAAATCCGCAGCCATTCCCATTCCTTCACCCGATGTTTTTGTTGGAGTGTTAACTGCAATAAATATAATTTCTGATTTTTTAACTGCTTTTTCAACTTTATGTGAAAAAAAAAGATTTTTCCCTCTCACATTATTAATTATTTTTTTCAGCCCTGGTTCATAGATTGGTAATTTATCCAGTGGCCCATTCCATGCATTGATTCTCTCTTTATTTGAGTCTACAACAGTTATTTTAAGATTTGAACATTTACTTGCAATTACTGCCATTGTTGGACCTCCTACATATCCAGCACCAATACAACAAAGTTCTGTTTTATTCACTTTTTTCTCTTTAATATCCATGATGATGATTGAATTTTATCACCCAACCCATCAATTAATTTTATATTTAATTTATTACAAATTTTTGCCTCAGGAATATCATTATTTTGATCTCCGCCATTAACAAAAGATAAATCATATTTTTCCGAGTATAATGAATGAATCTTTTTAATGGTTGAACTAACAGATCTATTTTGATCTATAGATAGAAAAACCTTATCTGTAATTTCAAGTTCATTTATAATCAACACTCTTTCATTTTCATCCATAAATTTTTTTGACCCCTTGAGTTTTCTTTGATTATCGTTATTTACTATAACAAATAGCTTATTTCCTAGGCTTTTTGCCTTTTTAAAATATTCTAAATGCCCTTTATGAAGCGGGTTAAAATATCCTGATACAATAATTAAATTGGATTTCATCTAATTTCCATTAAAATCATTTTTCACTATTTAAACTAAATAGAATGATATTAGGTTGATCACTTAGAAATTTATTAGCTAAGTAGAAGCTTACTTTCCTTTTAATTAAATTTTCTATTTTTTCCTCTAATTGTGCTATATATTCCATATCTAAATTATCTCCTATAAGAAAAACTTCAATTTTACCTGAATCAACTCCTTTTGCATAATCTCCAACAAGAATAATTTCTATTACATTTCCCATCCTAGATAATACAGTCTCTACCATATCCTCAAGTCCTAAATGTTTATGAACTACTTTTTTAAGTACATCAAATAAGGGATGTTTAATATTTGCTTTATACTCAACCTTATTATCTGTTCTTACCTTTTTGAGATATCCTGCAGAATGAAGATGATTAAGCTCTTTTCTAATTGAATTTGTTGACTCTCCCATTTCAGAGGCTAGACCATTTAAGTAACCTCGATTAGCCTGAGATATAAAAAACTTTATCATCAGGCGTAACCGGGTTTTGGAAGTTATAAGCTCTCCTAACATTAAATAATAATTAAATCACCTTTTATCAAGTACCAAAAGTACTTAATTTTAATTAAAAAGACGTCTTTTTTTTAAAAATTTTTACATTGAGGCTTAAACTAATTTATACAATATTGATTAAAAGCATCTTCTGCTTGGGTATATCCTGAATTTCTTGAAGTTTCTAATAAAGGACATGCTCCAATAGGGTCTCCCATTCTAATAAAAATAGTTGCTTTGATAAATTCACATTTCCCATTAAGTGGGTTCATTTCATTAATTACTTTTTCAATTTGTTCTAAGGCTTTTTCTAGATTTCCAATGAGATAATTTGAGGTTGCAGCATTTTCATAATAAGTATAATCAAGAGGGTTAAATTTTATTGCATTTTCAAACTCAATAGCTGCATTTTTATAATCCTTTAAATTAAAATACTCAAGTCCTTTATTTGAACTTTGAACAGAATTATTAAAGGCGTTTTGACCAATTGCAATTTGTCTATAAAGTGCTTGGATTTCTTGATTATCTGGAAAAAGTTCTTTGGCAGTTTTAGCTTTTGCTGATAATTCCTTATTCTTTGGTGGATATAACCCGCTTGCAACCATTAAATAATTTCTCCAATTATTGAAATTATTTTTAGCAACAAGAAGATCAAAGGCTTCTTCAAGCGCCTTTCGATCTCTCGTTTGATTTATAATATTTATGTAATTGGATGCATGTAGTGCATTATTAGGTAATCCAAAAAATGCTTTTTTAGCGTAGACTGAAGCACTATCTAATTTTCCCCTATCAAGAAAAATTTGACTTTTTAAAACTTCACTGTAATATAAATAAGGGTTGGCTGGTGTGCCTTCATCTAAAAGCGACAAAGCTTTTTTATATTTTTTTGAATTAAAATAATACCGTGCTTTAATTGAATTTATGGGAATTGTCGTTACTGTAATATTAGGTATTTCAGGAACTATATTTTCAATCCTATTAATTGGAATGTTAAATTGATTTGAATTAAAATCTTGAAGTAAAAACATTTGTCCTTTTAATGATTCATAAACTTTATTTGAAATATATATAGATGGCAATAAAGCAATTAATCCTATTGCTAAAAAAAAGTAACTCAAAATAGGTTTGTTTATATTATTTTCCGCTGTTTGTTTTTCATTTATATAATAATAATTGACGAGAGCCATAATGATCGTCCAAACTACTAATACTTGAGGGCGAGCAATCGGAAAGTTTAGATTAGCATCAATGCTATAAACACCTAAAGCAACAAGAAGAACATATAAAAAAACTTTTTGTTCTGTTGAACTTTCAGAGTAGCGTATCAGTCTATAAACAAAAACAATAGCCCATAAAAAAATCCCTAAATAAAGAAGAAATCCTATAATCCCAAGCTCAGCTCCTAATTGAATAAAATCACTATGGGCATGGTAAGGAACAACATAACCTACAATATCTTTTGCGTCATAATCAATAGACTTTAACTTCCAATTGCCCAACCCCACACCAAAAATGGGATTTGAGCTCACATGGGTCAGTACATCTTCATAATATCGCAGTCGCTGATTTACTGATCCATCATTAGTCCCAGCAGAGATCGTAGAAGCCCTTGCCAAGGCATCCGCCCCTTTATCTGAAAGAAGAGCTTGATTTAGAACTATTGCCAATATAAAGGGTGCTATAATATATCCTAATGGATAAAAATGTTTTTTTTCTTTTTCTATTACATACAAAACAATAAATAAACTAAAGAAGGCAATCAATATAAGTCCCACTGCTAAAAATGAAGCCCTACTTTGGATCATTGCTAAACAAAAAAATGAAAGAAAAATAATTCCACTCAAAACCCACTTGAAAAGAGGTTTTAAATTTTTATAAATTAAAAAAATAACAAAAGGAATCTTTATAGCAATTGAAAAAGCCGTAATATTTCTATTTGCTGTTACTCCCTTAAGAACTCCGGGATTAATTAATCCTGATGAATTATACATCTGAAGAGCTTCATTAAGAACTGCATAAATTTCAATACTCAAAATCCCAGCAATTGTATAAGAAACAAAATTTTCTTTAGCTTTTAAATTATAAACAAAAAAGCACATCATTAAATACATCATCAATACATTTAATTGACGAGATATATTAACTAAAACTTCAGTATTATTTATTGCATAAAAGTAAGAGCATGCAGCCCAAAAAATGAAACCTATGTAAGTGATCGTTAATTTTGTAGTAAGTGTATGAGAAATTCTTAATGAATAAATTGTCCTATTATTAATAACATAAAGTAGAGAAATGGTATTTAAAATACCCATAAGTAACCATTGAGGTGCGATTTTATCAACTGCTTCCCAGTTAGGTACAAAACCCAAGCATAAATAAGCGATCAAGAAAATGGTCGGAATAAAGTTTGATATATCGACTTTTTGAAAAGTTTTTTTGGCCATAGACGATCAAATTCTTTGTTAAATTAATAAAAACTATAATAGGAATACTCATTCATTTCTTATCAAAAAAGAGATTATCTTTAAACCATGGGTTATCAGCTATATTTTGTAGTTTCTATTCTAAGTGGAATACTCCTATATTCCATTCAAAAAATCTTTATTTATTACAAAAAGTTTGATGATTTTAATCACCGTAGCTCTCACAAAACCTTAGCTACTCGAACAGGTGGAATTGCTATTTTTACAACATTACTTATTGTCAGTTCATATTATTATTTTAACTCAATTGAACTTTTTGACTACTCCTTATTTATTCCTATTGGTATAATGTTCATTGTTGGTGTTTATGATGATTTTTATCATGCTGACTTTAAACTCAAATTCTTATTACAAATTATCGTAGCTAAAATTATTATTGACCAAGGTTATTTTATTTCAAATTATCACGGCCTATTTGGATTGTATGAAGTCCCTTGGATACTTGCTCAACTTACTACTGTTTTTGTTTTTTTGGTAATTATCAATGCGATTAATTTTATGGATGGAATCGATGGC
>MDTG01097834.1_pt1 | contig 17279 bp, 13 predicted proteins | sample 811421 | NCBI WGS metagenome assembly MDTG01 (sample SAMN05326645, study PRJNA326480) | marine metagenome | isolation source: seawater | place: Pacific Ocean: South East | collected 2011
AATATACTTATTTTATTGAGTGTCTTGAGCGTTTTTTTGTTTGTACTATTTTCAAAGCGGAGCTTTATAGGATCAGCGAAGCTACTCCTACCGGGCTTACTAGTAAAACCAGTATTTTCAAAACTATTTTGAATTTACTGGATTTTATTTTCCGATAATCTTCTTACTTTTTAAGACTTATTGAAGATAATGTTTTATATTAGTATTCTACCTTTGTTAATTTAATAAACTAAAAATGAAAAAAATTATTTTTTTATTACTTGGAATAAGTATTATTTACAGCTGTTCTGATGATTCTGATAGTGAAGAATTAATCCCAGAAAATCATAAATTATTGATCGGCACCTCTACTGGGAAAATCTTAGAGATTGATGATGTTTTACAAAATCCAGTTATCACACTGATTTGTGAACTTCCTGGCAGCTCTACTGATGTAGCTGTCAATTCTGAAGGTGAATTTTTTACATCATCATTTGTTGGTATTAAAAAAATAAATGAAAGTGACTGTAATCTTACGACTATTTTAGATCAAGGAGGAAATTCGTTATCATTTGATACACAAAACAATTTATATTTTAACAATTTAAATCTAGTAAGTTCTGCCGTATACAGGTTGGATGCAGGACTCTCCTCAACGCCTTATATTTGGCATGATTTTAATCAGGGTCAAGCAGGAGGTGATTTTGTGGTTTTGGGGAATTATATGTATATCTCATGGAAAACACCTAGTGGATCAGATATCCTTTTTAAGGTCACAATAGACGGGGACATAAATTATGTTTCCCATGAAGAATTAGGGTCGTTAAAATCAAATACTTATGGCCTTGCAAGTGAACAAGGGGTCCTCTATGGTGTAACACCCTCTGAGCTATACAGAATCGAATTGAGTACCTCTCCACCTACCTTTGAGACAATTTTAGAGAATGATGATACATACGGAAATTGGTGGGGATCTGCAGGATTTAGTGAAGCTATGTGATTTGTTCTATAATTATCTTTGTATAATAATCTTTCTATTTTGTTTTTGAAGGGCTTCTATTTTCAAAGCGTAGCTTTATAGGATCAGCGAAGCTACTCCTATCGGATTCACATCAAGCTTCGCCAGTAATGGCTATTTTTTTAATGTCTTTTATGAACAGTAATGATAATTGTCTTTGAAGTAGGAGTATTGCTAATTCTAGCCTTACTTTGAATAGGGACCAATACATTTGCTTCCGGAAAATAGGTGGCTGTACATCTTTTAGGAATGCTATAAGGAAGTACTAAAAATCCTTTGGCAATTCGTTCTGTCCCCTCAAAATGACTTATTAAATCAACTATATCTAGTTTTTCTAAGGCTTGTGATTTCATATCAATAGGGTTCATAAATATAACCCTGCGTTCATTGATAACCCCACGATATCGATCATCCAAACCATAAATAGTTGTATTGTATTGATCATGAGTTCTGATGGTCATCATAATGAATTGATCTTTTTTTAAGATAATGTCCGAAACAGCATTAATGGTAAACTTTGCTTTTCCAGTCAGAGTAGGAGAGAAGTCTTTATTTCTTGCCGAATTTGGCAGGTAGAATCCTCCTTTATTTCTGACACGATTATTATAATTTTCAAATCCGGGTATTGTTGCTTCAATCTTATCTCTAATTAAATCATAGTCTTTAATCAATTCAGACCAATTTGTACTTGAGTTTTTTAAGGTTGCTTTTGCAATACCGGCTATAATAGCTGGTTCACTCAATAAGTATTCAGATAAAGGCTGTAAATGTCCTGACGATGAATGCACAATGCCCATAGAGTTTTCTACACTAACAAACTGTGCTCCTCTTTCTTGAATATCTTTTTCAGACCTTCCCAAACAGGGTAAAATCAATCCTGTTTTTCCATGAATTACATGACTTCTATTCAGTTTGGTTGAGACTTGAACAGTTAAATCACAATTTTGCAGAGCCTTTGCAGTATAGTTAGTATCGGGGGTTGCTGAAATAAAGTTTCCACCCATACCGATAAATATGCTAGCTTTTTTATGGTACATTGCTTCAATAGCATCAACAACATCGTAGCCATGTTTTCTGGGTGCTTTGAAATTAAATTCCTTTTCTAAATTATTTAAAAATGATTCTTTGGGTTTTTCCCAAATCCCCATGGTTCTGTCACCCTGTACATTAGAATGTCCACGAACAGGACAGGTCCCAGAACCTTTTTTACCGATGCTTCCTTTTAACAGTAATAAGTTGACAAGTTCACGAATATTATCTACAGCATTTTTGTGTTGCGTTAAACCCATTGCCCAACAAATAATTATTTTTTTCTTTTGTGCAATTAAATCAGCTGCCTCTTTAATTATTTCGAATTCTATTCCTGTTTGAGGAATTAGTTCTTCTATGGAATAATTAGCCAAATCTTCTATAAAGTGAGTATATCCTACAGTATGTTCTTTAATAAATTGATGATCAAAAATTGAGTTGGGATTTTTCTTTTCTTTCTCCAATAGCAATTTCAAAATAATTTTTAATAATGCAACATCACCATTAATTTTTACTTGAAGAAAAATATCTGTTAACTGTTGCCCTTTCCCTATCCATTTCATTGGATTTTGAGGATCATTATATCTCATCAATCCAACTTCAGGTAAGGGGTTGATAGTGATAATTTTTCCACCGTTCTTTTTTGTTTCCCCTAATGCAGTTAACATTCTTGGATGGTTTGTGCCAGGATTTTGACCCATGACAATCACCAATTCTGAGTGATTAAAATCTTCTAAAGTTACTGAGCCTTTTCCGATACCTAATGTTTCACTAAGTGCAGAACCACTAGATTCGTGACACATATTTGAGCAATCAGGTAAATTATTTGTTCCAAATTGTCTTACAAACAATTGATATAAGAATGCGGCTTCATTACTTGTTCTTCCTGAGGTGTAAAAAATAGCTTCGTTTGGACTTGTTAGTGAATTTAATTTATCACCAATTAAAGTCAAGGCATCTTCCCAAGAAATCTCCTCATAATAATCTTTTCCTGGATATACCACCATAGGATGTGTAATACGTCCTTTTTTTCCAATCTCATAATCTGATAATTCTGAAATTCTAGAGATAGAATAGGTCGCAAAAAATAACGGAGATACTCTATTTTTTGTTGCTTCCTCAGCGACTGCTTTTGCACCATTTTCACAATATTCAGCTAGAAATGCTCTTTTTTCATCAGGATCTGGCCATGCACATCCAGGACAATCAAAACCATCTGTTTGATTTAATTTCCCCAATAAACCGATACCTTTTATCAAGCCAACTTCTTCTTTAATATGAGATATCGCCGATTTTATTGCCGGTAAACCAACAGCAGATTTGGGAATTTCCTTCAATTGAATACCCGTTAATTTTTCAGGTGGTTCTGGATGTCTTTTTTTTGTTTTCATGACAATTTTTTAGTTTCCAGAAAAGATGGATTGGAATAGACGGTCATTTTATTTCCTCTAGAAAACCCAATTAAACAAATACCAAACTCTTTTGCATAATCTACAGCCATAGAGGAGCAGGCTGATACCGCTACAATTACTGGAATTTTCGCTAAAAAAGCTTTTGAAACTATTTCATATGAAACACGGCCGCTTACCAATAAGTAGGTTCCTTTATGTAAATGTTTTTTTTGAAGTAACTCACCTACACATTTGTCTACTGCATTATGTCTTCCAATATCTTCTTTAATGGTAAGTAATTTATATTCCTTATCGAAAATTCCTGCCGCATGACTTCCCCCTGTTTTTTTAAATGTTGTTTGATGTTTTTGTAAAGGAGCAAACATATTGAGCAAATTTTCAGAAGAAAAAGAAACTTCTTTTTTAATTTTATCGCTGACCAATTTTAAGTCTTTTAATTGTTGTTTTCCACAAATACCACAAGACGAAACAGACAGTAGCGTTCTTTTATTTAAGTATCCATTTCCTAGGCTTTCTTTTGCTATTGTTAGGTTTACAATATTTGGAATGTCATATTTTTCTTCAACAACTTTAAAAGGAATCGGGACAGATTTTTTATAAATATCTTCTGCAAATAATAATCCTAGAACTAAATCTAAATCATCACCTGGAGTCCTCATCACTACCGTGTAGGCTTTTTGATTGATATTGATTTGTAAAGGAGCTTCAACAACTAATTCATCTTTGGTTATGGATTGAGAGATATGACTAATATGAAGACCTTCGTAAGTGTTTGTTTGCATAGTATAACTTGTATGAAAGTTATTAAAACAAACTTAGTGAAAAAATATAGTATAATAATTACAAGCCTCTTCAAATAAAGACTTCTAAGGATTTATTTCTTAAAATAAAAAAGGAGAATATTACAATTTTTCACAATGAATACAGATTGGTTTATTGTAGATGTTAGTTGTAAAAAACAAAAAATGATCTCCACCGTCTTTGATTTTAAGCTCCTTTCTTATTTCAGAAACGCTTTTACGAAAGTTTCTAGTGGTAATATTTGCTTTTTTAGCTGATAAAATTGAGGTTATTTTCTTTTTATCGTAAGGGATTATTTGGATAATTTTAAATTTTCTACCAGGAAAATCTTTTTGCTTTTCTGATGTATAAAGATGAGAATGTTGGTGTAGTTTAAATAGATTTAATTGACTACTTATTTCATGAAACCCTCCTGATTTAAGTATGGCAGCATTTGGTTCATACAAATACCTTAGTGGTTCTTTGTAGTTTGATTTTGGTTGATTATTATAGGTGAAATTAAACTTTTGTGTATGTTTTTTTGTAAAGTTGATTGTCTTTATTTTGATATTGTTTAAATACCCTTTTTCTAATAAAAAAAGGAGTTCTTTTACATCATTGTTGATGGCTACAACATGAATTTCTTTGACAAATTTTAGTTTACTGATAGTGCTTGAAATATCTAATATTGGAGAACTTTTAATGAGAATAGTCTTTGATTTACTAAATAACAAGTCAATATTTTCAGAAATATTTGGTGTACAATCCTTCAATAAAAACACTTTTCTTTTTTCGTTATTTCTTCTTGATGGATCTATGTATATGACATCAAAATTATCGTTTTTTTTGTGAAGATATTTAATGCCATCTCCTGTAATAACTTGAATATTATTAACACCAAGTTGTTTGAAGTTATGAGCCGAAATTTTAGAAATATTTTCATCAATCTCACAATAAATGACGGTTTTAAAAACTTTAGAAAAATAATAAGAGTCAACTCCAAAACCACCAGTGAGATCAATTAGTTTCTTACCTGAAATGAGTTTTGATTTGTACTCAGCTGTTTTTTCAGAGGAAGATTGCTCTATGTTTATTTTTGATGGGTAATAAATTGTATTATTTTGAAACCAATTAGGTAATTTTTTTTCTGTTTTCTGTTTACAAATAATTTGATTTGCAATTTCTTGAACACTTAACTCCTCAAAAGGACTCCCTTTTAAAATTAATGTATGAAGGTCAGATTGTAAATGATGATTAATATAATCTTGAACGTCTTGGTGTAAAATTTGTTCGTTCAACGTTTAAATATCTTTTGTTAATGATTTAACAATCTTATTATCAGATATAAACTCTTTTAAAATTACTTTTAAAACAGTATAACTAGGAACAGCAATAATCATTCCTATTGGTCCCATTAACAAACCACCAATGATAATTACTAAAAAAATTTCTAATGGATGAGACTTTGTTGTTTTTGAAAATATAATCGGCTGACTGGCAAAATTATCGACTAACTGGGCAACGGTAAAACCAATCATTACATAAATAGTTTTGGGTAAAATTTCTGATTGAAAGTCTAGGTTTTGTCCCAATCCACTGGTCATTGTTAGAAAAATCATTAAAAATGCACTTATCAAAGGACCAACATAGGGGATTATATTGAGTAAAGCACATAAGAACGCAATCACAACTGCATTTGAAATTCCAAAAATTAAAAGAACAATTGTATAAATAATACATAGAATGGTAATTTGAATAACTAAGCCAATGAAATATCTAGATAATAAATCATTTATTTTTTCTAAAGAATGAGAAACTCTATTTTCTGTACCTTTAGGCATAATTGTCAATAGGGCACTTTTAAACAATTGGCTATCTTTCATAAAAAAGAAAGAGATAAATAAGACTGAAAATAAACCGACACTAAAAGATCCTAGAGCTCCTATAATAGAATTTAATACATTGGGAATTGATTTTAAACTTGCAAAAAAATCTGTACTTTGAAGTTCAGTTAAAAGATCGCTGTTTTTTGACGCAAAATAATTGTTGGCTTGTGTAATGATTTTTCCTATATTTTCTTCAAGACCTTTTATTTTTAATAAAGAGAGGCTCTCCCCTTGTTCAATAACCAAAGGGATAAACATTCCTATGATTCCTGTGAGAAAAATAATAAAAATGATCATGGTAGTAATCACAGCAAATGTGTTTGGAAATTTCAGTTTTCTTCTTAAAAAGAAGATAATAGGTCTTGCAATCAATGAAATAATAGCTGCCATTATAATATAAATGATTACTGATTGAATCATTAGTAGAAAGTATCCTAAAAATATGACTCCCATAAGGATGCCAATAGCGCGTATGATTCCGATTGAAATAATTTTTGAATTCATCTAATTATATCCTTTTACGTTTCCCATATATAATTTACGACCACTACTATATCTGTGGATTTTTGGCAATAAAGTCCCTGACTCTGTTTCTATCCAATTTTCCCAGCTTACAGAGACTCCATCAATTTTCATATTGGGAACAAACATTTGATAATTTACTGGTATATAATCTTTATCTATTGTCCAAAGATAAGAATCTCCTGGAGTTGTCCCACTACTTGTATATGTTACATAAAGAGCTTTTTTGCCATCAACCATTTCAAGGCTTCTGTTTATTCCGGGTTCAAATAATTTGTGAGGAGCTACTAGCCAAAAACTATCGTTATTAAATAGATCGTGGGCTCTTTTTACAATATTATTGTTGTAAGTTATTCTTTCTCCTTTTAGATAGACAATACTTTTTGATAGGTCATTGGGGTGTAAAATGACTCTTGCATCATTCCAACGAACATCAATAATATGTTGCTCTTTATCCCATTTATAGAAACGTTTATCTCCAAAACTCCAATCAATATATCGTGTTTTTTTATAAGCTTCATGTTTAATAGCTTTTAAAATCTTATGAGCCAGTTTATCTGCATTAGGATTATACGCTTTTACCTCCTCCATTGTTATTTCTAATTCCATACCAAGGATTGAAATACGGTGTTTCGTCGGTAATTTAATTCCAGATTTAGAGTTTATTAGATCGTTCCAAGTAGCTGATACTCCTCCAATGGGTATAATTTTTGTCCACATTTTAAAAGAAGTAGGTACATAGCTAGAGTCTAATACCCACAGATAGGAATCTCCTGGAGTTGTTCCACCAGTCGTGTAGGTGATTAATAGCGCATCTTTATCTTTAAAGTTTACGATTCTTCTTTCTGTACCCTCATCAAAAACCTTGTAGGGTGCAACCAGCCAAAAGCTATCGTTATTGAAATAATTTAAAGCATTTTTTATAATCTCAGGACTCTCCCCTTTGCTTTTTGAACGATCATTCAGATTTAGAACTACTTTGATATTATCCCATGATATTTCTACAACACCTTCTTGTTTTTTCCATTTGTAGTGGCGTTTTCCTCTGAAGGACCATTCTAATATTTCAGTACTATCAAAAGCTCTTTTGTTGAGGGCATTCATCATTTTATAGGCTAGCTTATCAGCCTCTTTTCCTTGAATTCCTTTTGGTAAAGATTCGTTATTAGCAAAGTAATAAACAGAAATAAATAGGATTATAATTCCAATAATTACTCCAAAATTTTTTATAATTTTTTTCATTCTGTTTCAATTCTCTATTTTATTACTCATTAACATAATTAGAGTAAACTTTAGTCAATTATTGCCAAAAATAAGGTTTTAAAGGTATCGACTTCTGTTCGATATATTTTAGTGTTTATAAAAATACATCAACTTTAATATATATCGATATTTTAAGCTATAAATTTATATATAAGTTTAAGACATTGTAAAATAAATTTTTAACAATTAACCGTTTGTTTTATTTTTAGAAATTTAGCTGGTAGAGATGATTTTAGTGATAGTATTTTCTGAGTAAATGGATGTGTAAATTGTAAATGAGATGCATGTAAATACAATCCCTTTCTTTTTAAAATTAAAGAGTCAATACAATATTCTTGATCGCCTAAAATAGGATTTCCAATATGTAATAAATGCCTTCTTAATTGGTGTCTTCTTCCTGTTTCTAAGCGTAATTCAACTAAATTTAATGAAGTGAATCGTTTTGATTTTACTGAATAGATAACTTTGTACTCTGAAATGGCTTCTTTTGTATCTAAATCAATATTTATAACCCCTTTTGAATTCATTTTACCAATGGTAATGGCATAATAGGTTTTTTTAATTTTTTTATTTTCAAATAATTGATTTAATATGCTAATTGAAGAACTTGTTTTACCAATTAATAACAAGCCACTCGTTGGGTAATCTAATCGATGAATAGGTCTTGGACGGACAGCATCCAATTGTGTGCTTTTTTGTAGATTTTTTTCTAGGGCATTGTCTACTGTTTTAAATTTATTACCACTTACTAAAATTCCCGCAGGCTTTTCAATTACTGCTAAATAATCATCTTCATAAACAATTTCTAATCTAAACATTAATTGCTTTCTAGGTTTATTATTTATAGTTTTAAGCAGACTAATTTTTTCTCCTCCAATAATTATTTTTCCAGTAGTTGTGGGCCAGTTGTCAACTAAAATTAATTTCTTTTTAATTGCTTTTTTTACAGCACATCTGGTTTGAAGTGTTTTAAAAATACCAACAGCATATTCTTGAATCCGAATTGGCAATTTTTGTTGAGAGGCAATATGAGTTTCCAAAATTCTCATTTATGTTGCAAACAATTGTTCAATATCTTTAAAGGCTTTAAATTCGAGGGCATTTCCTTCTGGATCTTTAAAAAATAAGGTAGCTTGTTCCCCAGGTTTATCCTTAAATCGTATGGTGGGCTTAATAATAAATTCAGTGCCATTTTTTTTTAACCGTTCACTGAGTAATTTCCAGTCTTCCATAGTGAGCACTACCCCAAAATGAGGAACAGGGACCTCATGGCCATCCACAGGATTTGAGATTTGTTGATGAGTAAAACCATCTTTTTGATGAATAACTAATTGATGTCCAAAGAAATCAAAATCTACCCAATGGCTATCACTTCTACCTTCTTTACAATGTAAAATATCTCTGTAAAAGGTTCGACAGATTTCTAGATTTTGAACTGGAATTGCTAAATGGAAAGGTTGAGTCATTTTTTTAGTTGTTTTTTATTTTTCTTGGTTCATTTAATAACCTCAAGAGTTAAGCGATAAAAATAATTTTAAAAACCTATTGCAGTATCCTCCCCTCTTGGATCTGCACCTCCTTCTAATTTGCCGTTATTTAGTACTAAAATAGCGTCTACTCTTCCAATAATACGAGAGAAACGTTCATCAATTGTGTAGCCTATTTTTTTTAATTTATTAATCACATCTTTATCAAATTGGTTGGGTTCTATGATGACCATGTCTGGTAACCATTGGTGATGGAACCTTGGTTGATTGATTGCTTCTTGCATTCCCATTTTAAATTCATAAACATTTAAAATAGTTTGTAAAACAGAGGTAATAATTGTTGACCCTCCAGGAGTTCCAACAACCATCCATAGTTTTCCTTCTTTTTCAATGATGGTAGGTGCCATAGAACTTAACATTCTCTTTTCTGGCACTATTTCGTTGGCTTTAGCTCCAATTAAGCCATATATATTGGGGACTCCAGGTTTACTGCTAAAATCATCCATTTCATTGTTTAAGAAAAACCCTAGTTCAGAACTATAAAGTTTTGATCCAAAACCTCCATTTAAGGTTGTCGTAACTGAAACAGCATTTCCATACTGATCTACAATAGAGTAGTGGGTGGTTTCCATACTTTCTATGATTTCAATAGAACCGTGTGAAATATCTTTGGAAGCAGTTGGCATATCAAAAGAAAAAGAACTCATTCTTTTCTTTGAGTATGATTTGCTGATAAGAGTATCGATAGGAATAGTGACAAAATCTGGATCACCTAAAAAGTAACTTCTATCAGCATAGGCTCTTCTCTCCGCTTCCGTAATCACTTGCATAGCCTTAACAGAGTTATGACCATAGGATTGAATGTCATAGGGTTCAATTCCATTCATAATTTGTGCCAAACAAATTCCTCCACTAGAGGGAGGAGACATCGATATAATTTTTAAATTATTATACTCAAATGTAACAGGAGCTCTCCATTTAGCCTCATATTTAGCCAAATCTTCTTCGGTAATAATACCTCCATTATTTTGTATGAATGCTGCTAATTTTTTTGCTGTTTCCCCTTTGTAAAACTCATCTCTACCATTCTCAGAAATACGTTTTAGGGTATTGGCTAAAGCCACATATTTAATGGTATCACCTTCTTTCCAATTGTTGAGAAAAAGAATAGTATCCTTATTCACAGCTTTGAAAGCATTTTTGTGACTTTTTATTCGATTTTCTTGTCTTTTTGTGACAACAACTCCTCTTTCAGCCAATGCTATTATGGGTTTCATAATTTCTTTTACAGACAATTTTCCAAACCTTTCCTGAGATTTAAAAACACCGGCAATAGTTCCAGGAATTCCAACTGCAGTGGCGCCTATCGTACTTTTACCTTTTATAATATTTCCGTTTTTATCTAAATACATGTCTCTGGAGGCGGCTAAAGGAGCTTTTTCTCTATAATCTAGAGCCCCTATTTCTCCATCGTTTTTTCTGTAGACCATAAAACCACCTCCTCCTATGTTTCCGGCAATAGGATAGCTGACTGCCAATGCTAATTCTGTAGCCATCATAGCATCAAAAGCATTTCCGCCTTTTTTTAAAATATCTACTCCAATTTTTGATGCCTCTATTCGAGCAGAAACTACCATTGCTCTATCTGAAATTAAACCTGTAATTTTTCCTGATGTATTCATTTCTTTTTCGCAAGACATTATGAGAAGACTAATTAGGAGTAAAAACATTAATTTTTTCATATTGTAAGGTTTAACGGGTGTAATTTTTGAATTTTATGATGATAATAGTCAGTAAATCAGAAAAATAAGTTGAAAATATTCTTCAAAGTCCTGATCAAATTGATCTCCTTTGATATAATCCACAATAAAGTTACGAATCATCATACTTGAGCTGTTTTTTGACAAGTAACAATACAAAAGTAAATTCAATGAATATAATGATAAATGTAAAAAAAAATCACAAATTTAAAGCAATTTTTATTCATGATCTAGTTGTGATTTGTATAGGTTGTATAAGATGTCTAGTTGTTAAGCATGACCGGCATCACCAACATGGTAATTTTCTCACCTTCTTCAGTTCCATCAATAGGAGTTAAAATTCCTGCTCTGTTTGGTAATGACATTTCAATTAGAACTTCATTAGAGCTTAGGTTGCTTAGCATTTCACTTAAAAAACGGGAGTTAAATCCAATTTGCATGTCATCACCTTGATAGTCACAACTCAAACGCTCATCAGCTTTATTGGAGAAATCTAAATCTTCAGCTGAAATATTTAATTCAGTTCCGGCCATTTTCAATCTAATCTGATGCGTTGTTTTGCTTGAGAATATGGATACACGACGAACAGAGTTTTGAAAAGAAGCTCTGTCAACCGATAATTTATTTGGATTTTCTTTTGGGATAACTGCCTCATAATTAGGATATTTTCCATCAATTAAACGACATATGAGGACAAAATTTTCAAATGAAAACTGAGCATTTGCATCATTGTATTCAATAGTAACATTTTCTTCACCACTTAAAACGCCTTTGAGTAACTGTAAAGGCTTCTTTGGCATAATAAATTCTGCAGTTTTATCGGCGCTTACATCAGTTCTTGTATATTTAACTAATTTATGAGCATCCGTAGCAACAAAGGTTAAATTTTCTGAACTAAATTGAAAGAAAACTCCACTCATAACTGGTCTCAAATCATCATTTCCTGCTGCAAAAATTGTTTTAGAAATAGCAGTAGCCAAAATATTCGATGGTACAATCGTTTTACTAGGTGCGGGCAAGCTTACAGCTTTGGGAAATTCATCACCTTCAAAATAGGCCATATCATATTTCCCCTGATCGGAACTAATTTCAATAGTATTATCTCCTTCAGTTTTAAAGGTTAATGGCTGATCTGGGAATGTTTTTAAAGTATCTAGTAGCAATCTTGCAGATATAGCAATAGAACCAGTTGAATCAGATTCTACGGTTACTACAGCACTCATTGTTGTCTCTAGATCTGATGCAGAAACCTTTAATAAATCCTTAGAGATTTCAAATAAAAAATTGTCTAAAATAGGTAAAGTATTGTTGCTGTTTATAACACCGCCTAAAACTTGTAATTGTTTTAATAATTGAGAACTCGATACGATAAATTTCATTTTGCTTTATTGAAGATGTATTATTTACAAAGATATTGGAATTTAGTGATTTTGAAAATTTTCTTATCAACATTTTGTCTTTATTGTTGATAGCTTTTATTGAAGAAAATGTAAATAAAAAAAACTATTTTTTTAAAAGGTATAAAAATGTCAAGACAATTATCAAAGAGAATTTAAAATACTATTTTTGTTAGTAGCCAAATTTAAAAACATGAAGAAAAAAAAATTATTTATTATTTCTTTTTTATTGATTTCTCCATTAATTTTTTCTCAAAAACCCGAAAAACTTTCTTCCCATCAAATTTATGAGAAAATTCAGAAATTAAATTTTTTAGGAACTGTCTTGTATGTTGCAGCCCATCCAGATGATGAAAACACACGATTGATTTCTTATTTATCAAACCATGTGAAAGCAAGAACAGGCTATTTATCGTTAACTAGAGGTGATGGAGGTCAGAATTTAATTGGTACAGAAATTAGAGAAATATTGGGCGTTATAAGAACACAAGAATTATTAGCTGCTAGAAGAATTGACGGTGGTGAACAATTTTTTTCAAGAGCCAATGATTTTGGGTATTCTAAACATCCAGATGAAACCCTAAAAATTTGGGAAAAAGAAAAAGTATTAAATGATGTTGTTTGGACAATTAGAACTTTTAAACCTGATATAATTATAAATAGATTTGATCACAGAACACCGGGTACTACACATGGTCATCATACCTCATCTTCAATGTTGACTGTTGAAGCTTTTGATTTGGCAGATGATAAAACAAAATTTGTCGATCAATTACAATACACACAACCTTGGCAACCAAAACGATTATTTTTTAATACCTCTTCATGGTTTTATAAGAATCAAGATGAGTTTAAAAATGCTACAGAAGGGAAATTAACCTCATTTGATATTGGGATATATTATCCTTTGAAAGGAATGTCTAACAATGAAGTTGCTGCATTATCGAGTAGTCAACATCTAAGCCAAGGATTTGGAAGATTAACAACTAGAGGAAGTCAAAAAGAATATGTAGAATTTTTAAAGGGAGACAAACCAAAAGATAAAAATGACATTTTTGCTGGTATAAATACTACCTGGAATAGATTGAAAGACGGAGGTGAAATAGGAGAAATTTTGTATGAAATAGAAAAGAAATTTGATTTTGTAAATCCGGCAAAGCATCTGAAAGATTTACTTCGAGCATATCAAAAAATTCAACTCCTTGAAGATTCACATTGGAGGGATATTAAACAAAAACAAATTACTGAAATTATTGAGGCTTGTGCAGGCTTGTATTTGGAGGCTTCAACTCGAAGTTCAAGTGGTGTTCCAAATTCTACAATTGACCTAGATATAGAAGTCGTAAATAGAAATTCTGAGGTCTCTGTTTTCTTAGAATCAATGACTTTTAAATCAGACAAAATAATAACTGTTGTCAAGGACCAATTATTACAAAATAATAATAAATACTTATTTAAACAGGCTATCAGTCTAGACAATCTAAAGTATTCAGATCCATATTGGCTTCAAACAAAAGGGTCATTAGGAATGTATCATGTTGATGAACAATTGCTTATTGGAAATCCTATAACTCCGAGAAGTGTAACTGTTTTTTTTAACCTAATTATTAATCAATTTAAAATCACTATTAAGAAAAATATAGTGTACCGATATTCCAAGAAAGACAAAGGAGAATTGTATGAGCCATTTGAAATCTTACCAATAGTAACCACAAAATTACATGAAAAGGTCCTTTTATTTTCAGATGATAAACCTCGTAAAATTTCAGTTGACGTAAAAGCTGGAATGAATAATTTGACAGGGAAGTTGTTTTTAGAGGTTCCAGAAGGCTGGGAAATTTCGCCCAGGTTTAGAACGGTTTCTATTAAGCAAAAAGGAGATACTCGAATGTATGATTTCATGATAACACCAATACAATCAGATTCTCAAGGAATTTTAAAAGCAATGGTTTTAGTTGATGATGAACAATATCGAAAAGAATTGGTAGAAGTAAACTACTCACATATTCCCAAACAATCTGTTTTAATAGATTCAGAAGCAAAAATAGTTCGATTACATATAAAAAAAGCAGGAAATAATGTTGGATATATTAAAGGCGCTGGAGATCTTATCCCTGAAAGTTTAGAACAAATTGGGTATAGAGTAGAGACAATTAATCCAAAAAATATAAGCGCAAAGAACTTGCAACAATTTGACGCGATTGTGTTGGGTATTAGAGCATATAATACGATACCAGAGTTAAAGTTTAAACAAAAATTTTTATTAGAATATGTTAATAATGGTGGTAATTTATTGGTTCAATACAATACAAGCAGGGGAGGAGTTGATGTAGATGCACCTTACCCATTAATTTTATCAACAGATAGAGTTACTGACGAAAATGCAACAGTTAAAATTTTAGATAAAGATCATCCTGTTATAAATTTTCCTAATAAAATTAGCGAAAAAGATTTTGAAGGATGGGTGCAGGAAAGAGGCTTGTATTTTCCTAATTCTTGGGGTTCTGAGTACCGTCCTATCTTGTCCATGAATGATAAAGGGGAAACTCCTAAAAAAGGGAGCTTGTTGATAGCTCCTTATGGTAGGGGGAATTATATATATACTGGATTAAGTTTTTTCAGAGAATTGCCCGCAGGAGTTGTTGGTGCATATAAATTATTTGCAAATATTTTATCCATTGGTAAAGAGAATGGTCAAAAAAAGATAAAATAAATAGAGAATTAGAATGGAAATAAAACAAAAATGGAGAAAAATTTACACGATTGTTCTAATTGTTAATATTCTTTACATTATTCTTTTTTATATTATTACTAAAAGCTTTATTGATTAGTTATGGGAGTTCCAGATTTACATGAGTTAGATTGGCTTGTTTTAGGAGCAACCTTACTTTTTATTGTTTTTTATGGAGTGTATAAAACTCGTAAAATTAATCGTGGTGTCAAAGATTATATCAAAGGAGGAAATGATACAAAATGGTGGACTATTGGTTTGTCTGTAATGGCAACACAAGCTAGTGCTATTACTTTTTTATCGACTCCAGGACAGGCATTTAATGACGGAATGGGATTTGTGCAATTTTATTTTGGATTGCCCATAGCCATGATTATTATTTGTTTAGTTTTTATTCCAATTTATTATAAACTAAATGTTTATACAGCCTATGAATATTTAGAAACTCGTTTTGATCAAAAAACAAGATCTCTTACAGCGGTTCTGTTTTTGATTCAAAGAGGATTGGCGGCTGGAATTACCATATATGCCCCAGCGATTATCTTGTCGTACGTTCTAGGTTGGGATTTAATTACACTAAATATTGTTATTGGTTTATTGGTGATTTTCTATACAGTTTCTGGTGGTACCAAAGCAGTAAATGTTACTCAGAAACAACAGATGGTGATTATCTTTTTAGGAATGATAACTGCTTTTTATCTAATTATGTACTATATGCCAGATGGCATTACATTTAACAAAGCACTCGACATCGCTGGAGCAAGTGATAAAATGAAAGTTCTCGATTTTTCCTTTGATTTAAACAATAGATATACCATATGGACTGGATTTTTAGGAGGTACTTTTTTGATGCTTTCCTATTTTGGAACAGATCAAAGTCAGGTGCAAAGATATTTATCAGGAAAATCCTTGAGAGAGAGTCAACTTGGATTATTGTTCAATGGATTACTAAAAGTTCCGATGCAGTTTTTTATTCTGTTAACCGGAGTGATGGTCTTTGTATTTTATCAATTTAACACATCCCCTTTAAACTTTAATCCAAAGGCTAATGAAGCTGTTATGAAATCAATATATCAAGATGAATATAGAGCATTAGAAAAAGAGCATATTGAGATTGAAAATCAAAAAAAAACCTTGTTGTTGGATGGACTTCAGGAGCATGAAAAGAAATTGATTTCTAAGTTCAATAAAAAAGATAGGGCCTTAAAAGTAAAGGCAAAAGAAATTATTGAAAAAGTTTCAACCGTTACCAACAAAAAACTAGAGGCCAATGATAAAGATTATGTGTTTATCCATTTTATCATAAACAATCTTCCAAGAGGTATTGTAGGATTGCTATTGGCGGTTATTCTTGCAGCAGCCATGTCATCGACAGCTTCAGAATTAAATGCATTGGCTTCAACAACAACCATTGATATTTACAAAAGAAATTTTTCAAAACTAAATAATGAAGCTCATTATGTCAAAGCTTCAAAATACTTGACTTTCGCCTGGGGAGTTTTAGCAATTATGATTGCTTGTATTGCTAATCTTTTTGATAATTTAATTCAACTAGTGAATATTATTGGCTCTGTATTTTATGGAAATGTACTAGGTATTTTCCTACTTGCTTTTTTCTTTAAAAAGGTACAAGGAAATAGTGTTTTTATTGCTGCAGTAATCACTCAGTTGCTTATTTTTTTGATTTTTTATTTTGGAATATATCGATTGGAAAACCAAGGATTAGAAGCTGTAATTAGTTATTTATGGTTAAATTTTGTGGGTTGTATTTTAGTAATTTATCTAGCATTAATGTATTCATTCAAATCTAACAAATTGCTAGTTAAGTTAACCTTAATTTTCGTATCATTTGCCTTCTGCAAAGTTGTGTATGATGTTCTTTATTTGAAATTAACATTGTACCATGTTATTGTTTTAATGACATCATTCATTTTAATTGGTCTCCTAAGTATGGAGAGAAAATCATGAGCTTTGCTTTTTCTAAAAAATTAATGGAAACCCCAGATTAAATAATG